>Ga0255346_1000252_pt1 | contig 96428 bp, 96 predicted proteins | sample wastewater_treat_FD_194410 | JGI IMG/M metagenome (GOLD analysis project Ga0255346, IMG submission 194410) | Wastewater microbial communities from Lulu Island WWTP, Vancouver, Canada - plant22 | ecosystem: Engineered > WWTP > Wastewater > Unclassified | place: Canada: Vancouver, British Columbia...
AGTTTATGATAAACCCTATGGAACTTACACTTATACTATCAAATGTTCTAATTCTTCGGGTTCTGATTCTGATTCAGTAACTGTTAGGGTAACCAGACAGCCAGTTCAACCCCCATTTGTTGATCTAAAAGTTAATGGTTCTGATGGTCCAATAACTTTACAAGAACCAGCTGATTATACTTTATCTTGGAATTCAGATAATGCTAATTCTTGTACTGCTTCAGGATCCTGGTCTGGAACCAAAGCTTTAGATGGATCTGAAAATGTTTATGATAAACCATATGGAACTTACACTTATACTATCAAATGTTCTAATTCTTCAGAATCAGCAACTGATTCAGTAACTGTTAATGTAATACCAATTCAGCAAAATGCTTATTTATCAATTGATAAACAAGTTAGAAATGTAACCAATAATACTAATTTTTCAGATTCTGTTTCTGCAAAAACCGGTGATCAATTAGAATTTTCTATAAGAATTAATGTTCTTGGATCCGGTTCTTTAAATAATATTTATGTTCAAGACATTTTGCCAAATGGTTTAGGTTTAGTAACTGGCTCAGTAAGAATTGATAATAATTCTGCTAGCGATAACTTAATATATTCTGGATTGTATCTTGGAAATTATTCTTCGGGAACAGTTAAAACCATTACTTTTTTGGCAAATGTTAATTCCTCAGCTTCTAATACTTCTTTAACCAATACTTCAAAAGCTTGGGCTGATTCTATAGGAACCGTCTCTGACTTTGCTTATGTAAATATTACTAGCTACGAACAACGCTATTCAACCCTATCAATTTCTAAAACAGTTAGAGATGTAGCTTTAAATTCAGCTTATGGAGAAACTCTTTATATGAGACCTTCCACTGAAGTTGAATATCGAATAGTTGTAACTAATACTGGCAGTTATTTTGCTCAAGATGTTTTAATTAGAGATGTTTTACCTTCTGGTTTAGTTTATAAACCAAATTCAACTTATATTGATAATGTTTTAACTACTGATGGAATTACTTCTGGTGGAATCTATATTGATGATCTTAATGTTGGGCAATCAAAAACAATTACTTATCGCGCTACTTTAAGAGAAAATTCATTTTTCACTCAAAGCTTAACAACCTTAGTTAATAATGCTACTGCTACTGGTTTAAATACCAATTCTATTTCTGATACTGCTACGGTTTATGCTGTTCAGCAAGGAAGAGTTTTGGGTGCTGCTGCTGTTGATACTGGAGCCGATATTGCAACTTTAATTACCATAGGAACAGCTGGAATTTCATCTGCTTCTTTTGCTGGATTTAATGCTTTCAAAAAAAGTTATCTTAAAAGAAGAATAAAAGAAAGAAGAAGTAAATTAGGATTGTAATTATCAAAGACAATAAAGTCCTGCCCGTGGCAGGACTTTATTGTTTGACAATTTCGCTTTTTAAATTTAAAATTTAGAATATGGATTTTTTAAAAGGATTTTGGAAACAAACTTTATTAGTGATACTAGGAATAATTTTGGGAGTAGCAGGGGTATTCACTTTTGAGTATTTTTCTAATCGAGATATTATAGGCTTAACAAATATTCCTCGAAATTCCCAAAAACCAGAAAGTTCAATCTTACCACCCAATTTTGAAAATATAGATTCAACCCCTTTACCTATAGAAGAAACACCTAGCGTTTTACAAACCCCAGATATTTCGCCGTTTCCCTCGCCATCACCAACATCCAGATTGGTAAAATTGGTTAGTATTGATGTTGATAATACTGGAGCCGGAATGTATCAATTTGAAGTAAATAAAGGAACTGAAGTCAGATTAACTTTAAACGTAATGGATATCAATGTTGATCCAAATGGCTTGGAATTTAGAAGCGAAGTTATCAGTACTGGCCAAATTTTGCCGAATAGCTCTAAAACAATTACTTTTATAGCTCAAGAATCTTTTACTTTAGTTCCTTATAGTGCCCTGACTGATAATCCAAAACCATATACTATAGATATAATTGTTAGATAATGGATGATTTATCTTTAAAAAATAGAAAGAAAACATTTTCTAAAATAAACAAAATCTTAAAAAATCTTTATCCTCAGATAAAGATAGCTTTAAATTTTTCAAATCCTTGGGAATTATTAGTCAGTACTATTTTATCAGCTCAAGCAACTGATAAAAAAGTAAATGAAATAACTTTAGATCTTTTTAAAAAATATAAAACAATTGAAGATTATGCTAGAGCCGATTTAAAAGAATTTGAAAGAGATATTTCTAAAATAAATTATTACAAAACAAAAGCTAAAAATATTATTGAATCAGCAAAAATAATTCTAGAAAAATTTAATGGTCAAGTACCGCAAACTATGGAAGAGATGCTTGAGTTAAAAGGAGTTGGCAGAAAAACAGCTAATGTTGTTTTAAGTAATGCTTTTTATAAAGATTATGGGATAGTGGTAGATACCCATGTTAAAAGATTTGCTTTAATGTACCATTTAACAAACTACTCTGACCCTTTAAAAATTGAACAGGATTTAATGAAAATCGTGCCCAAGAAAGAATGGCGCGAATTTCCTTTGCGGCTTATTTCTTATGGCAGAGATTATTGTCCAAATAGAACTCATGATCACCAAAATTGTCCAATTGAAAAAGCTTTAAGAAAAACTTAATAAGGAAAAATTTTAGCTTTAAAATACTTATTAGCACTTAGCCATTTAAATTCTCCAGAATTATTATCTAAATTTAAAGGATAATCTATTTTTTCTAATGGAATTTCCCAATGATTTATTGGATTTCTTTTATCAATTTCAACAATTACCAATTTGTTATCAGCCGCTAGAACCAAATACCAATTATTGTTTGTAAAATATATTTCTTTAATTTGTGAAGAATTCAAATTATTAAGCAAAACAATTGTTTCTCCTTTTTGGTATTTAAGGTCATCAAATACTTCGCTAATAAAGTTTATTTTTAAAGAATCTTTTTCTAAAATTGCTATTTTTTCAGAAATTGGTTTGATTAATACCGCATTTTCGGAAAGAGTTTCTAATTGATTAGTTTTTAAATCGAGTAAAATAAGTTTACCATTTTTTTTCCACAAAATAATGTGATTTTTATCTAAATAATTTATATCAGTATAATTTTCAAAATAATAAATTGGTAAAGCATAAATTTGAATTGGCTCTTGAGATAAATCAGCGTAATTTAAGGAATAAATAAAGCCCTTGGTAGTTAAAAGCAAGTTGTTATTATTATTTTCTTTTGAAAAAGTCAAAATATCCTGATAGGGGGTTTTATAGAAACTAAAAGTAGAGGTATCAAAAGCATACATTTCTCGAGCTTTATTTATAATTATTAACTCTTCGTTTTTTAGAGGATTAAAATAGAATTCTAAATCAGTTAATTTTGAATCAGTTTCATTTAGAAAGTTTTGAAAAGCCCTTGAAAGCAAAGTGATCTTATCGCTAGTTATTAAAAGCCCATTATTATTAGGGGCTAAAATTAATAAATCTTGATTATTAGCTGAAATTTTAATATCTTTTATTTCTTGATTATTTAGTAGTGAATAATCTTGAAAATCAGCTATAAAGGTTGAAGTACTAGTAGAAGTAGAATTATTTTCGATAAGATTTATTAGCCAAATAGAACTCGAAGAATTTATTAAAAATTGAGTATTATTTAGGGGATAAAATTTATCAAAATTTGAAGTAAAAATTTCAGTTGAAGTTGCCTCAATTCTGCTAATTGGCAAAACAATTCTGGTTGCCTTATTAACAGTCAAAGGTTCAACCCGTAAATATTTACTCCAGTTAAAATTGGTCAAATAAGAAGCCGAAACTTCAACATAATATTCTTTAGGAATTAAATCAGAAATAAAAACTCCATTATATAAAATTGAGTTTTGAGATTGAATAACTTTATTAGCTGCTAAAATAGTTGTTTGTTGGGGGATAGTTTTTAAAAAAATTCCTCCTGCTTTTGTAAATTTAAAATTTTCAAAATCAAAAATATATCCTTGGGATTTTAAAATAATATAAGGCGCAAAAATTATAAAACAAATTCCCAAAAAAATCGCCAAAATAGTTCTAGTTTTTCTTTTCATTTTTTATATTGTACCACATCCCAAATTACAAACAAACCCCTTTGTTTAGAATTTAGATTTTGAACATTAGATATTTTTTGGAATTTGGAATTTACTCTCTTATTTGTTAGAATATTGTTATAATTAATCTATTGGTTAAAATTAAAATAATCAGAATATGGCTAATATTAAAAATTTTAAGATCAACACTCCTATTATTATTGGTTTGGTATTGATTTTAGTTATTGCTGGTTTATATTTATTGTCGAGAAATAATAGCGCCTTTAAAATTACTTTAGAACAAGATGATCATTTTAAAGGTAATCCCAATGCTTCAGTTGTTTTGGTAGAATACAGTGATTTTAGTTGTTCTTTTTGTGCTTATTTTTTTCCAATAGTTGAGGAGTTAACAACTAACTACGAAAATGATTTATTGTTTATTTATAGACATTTTCCATTTCATGAAAATTCATATTTAGCTTCTTTAGCTTCTGAAGCAGCTGGTAAACAAAATGCTTTTTGGCAAATGACTGAGAAACTATATTTTAATCAAAATGAATGGGTAAATTTGCAAGATCCATCTGAAATTTTTATTTCTTATGCTCAAGAATTAAATTTAAATATTGAACAATTTAAAAATGATTTAAATTCCCAAGAAATTGAACAAAAAGTTAAGAACGACTTTAATTCTGCGGGAAAATATGGCTTAACTTATACTCCTAGTTTTTTTGTAAACGGGGTTTTAATTGACAATCCCCGTTCTTATGAAGAATTTGCTGAAATTATAGAAAATAAAATCGTAGAAAATGCTAAATAATTTTAATGAATTTTAATTTTAGCAATATTTTTATTTTTTTAATAAAAAATTTAGCTGATAACAAATTATATGGTAGTTATTAAAGCTGATAAAAGAAAAGAAAGGTTTAATAAGAATAAAATTATTAACTCTCTTTTAAAAATTGGCTTAGAAAAAGATAAAGCCCTAGAAATTGCCCAACAAGCAAAAGAAGAGTTAAAGGGCAAAATTACAACTGATGAAATTTTTAATTTTGTAACTTCTAAATTAGAAAATTATAATTTGCTTTATGCTGGAAAATATAATTTAAGAAGGGCGGTTATGAATTTGGGTCCAACGGGATATCCTTTTGAAAAATATATTGCCAGAGTTTTAAATACTTATGATTTTACAACTAAAACTAATCAAGTTTTAAATGGAAAATGCGTTTTTCATGAAGTTGATATTTTGGCTCACAAAAATAATGATTTTTATTTTATTGAATGCAAATATCACAATACTAGAGGAGGTAAATCAGATGTCAAAGTTCCTCTTTATATTCATTCGAGATTTTTGGATTTAAAAGCTAATTTAAAAGAAAAAAATAGATATCATTATCAAATGTGGCTTATTACCAATACTAAATTTACGACTGAAGCTTTAAAATACGGTGAATGTATGAAGATCAAAATGACTGGTTGGGCTTATCCTCAAAATAATAGTTTGGAAGAAATTATCGGAAAAAACGAAGCTTACCCCATAAATCTTTTTAAAGGAATATTAAATAATTTAGATTATCAAAAATTAGTAAAATTAGATGTTATTCTTTTAAAAGACCTTCTTGAATTTTCTTTAAAAGATTTAATTTCAAAAACTAAAATTAAAGAAGAAAAAATTTCAAAGCTTTATCGCTTAGCTTTAGAACTTTGCCCAACTTATGAAAATAAAAATAAAAAATAAAAAACAGCTAGCTAAAACAAAATTAAGAAAAGATATCTTAGAAATTCTTGAGGAAGGCTTAAGTGCTATTCAAATTGAATCTGTTTTAGAAAATAAAATTAAAATAAATAATAATTGTTTAATTATTAATAATCAGAAATTTAATTTAAATAATTTTGGAAAAATAGGAATTATTGGATTTGGAAAGGGGAGTTTAGAAATTGCTAAATATTTAGAGAATGTTTTAAAAGACAAAATAATTGGTGGAGTTATTATTGATATCAAAAAAGAAAAATTAAAATATTTAAAAAGCTATCAAGGTACCCATCCTTTACCTTCTTTAAAAAATCAATTAGCTACTAAAAAATTAATAACTTTCGCCAAATCTTTAAATCCTTCCAATGATTTATTAATTACTATAGTTTGCGGAGGAGGTTCGAGCTTATTTTTTGATCCTTTAATAAAACCCAAAGATTTCGTTTCAATAACCTCTGATCTTTTGAAAAGCGGAGCAGATATTTCTCAAATAAATATTGTTAGAAAGCATTTATCAAACATTAAAGGAGGAAAGTTAGCCAAAATGCTATACCCCTTAAAAACCATAGTTTTAGTTTCTTCGGATGTCATTGGGGATAATCTGTCGACTATTGCTTCTGGACCTTTTTATCCAGATTTTTCAACAACCAGAGATGCTTTAAAAATTTTAAAAAAATATCAATTATTTGAAAAATATCAAAATAGATTAAAACTTAAAGAAACAATTAAAGATAAAAAATATTTTAAAAATATTAAGCATTTCATTATTTTGAATAATTTAGTTGCTTTAAAAGCTATGGAAATTAAAGCCCAAAAAATGAATTATAAACCAGTTATTTTAACAACTAAATTTAATTGCGAGGCAAAAAATAGTTATCAAAAAATTCAAAAAATGATTAAAGGAAAAGTTTCTGAATATAATTTATTTTTATTAGGTGGTGAAACTTTTGTAAAAGTTCAGGGATTTGGAAAGGGGGGAAGAAATGAGGAAGCTGTTTTGGGTGCTTTAAGATTTATTAAAGATGATGAACTGTTTATTTCTTGTGCTTCAGATGGTATTGATAATACTCCTTTTGCTGGAGCTCTTGCTGATAAAATAACTTTTAAAAATGCTCTTAGATTAAGATTAAAAATTGACGATTATTTGAAAAATAACGATTCTTATAATTTTTTTAAAAAGACAGGAGACTATTTATTAACTGGTTTTACAAACAGCAATGTTTCAGATATAATGATTTATTATCAAAATTAATAAAAATAAAATATAGTTTTATGAGAAAAGATATTATTTGGTTTAAAGATTTAACAATTGATGATGTTTCTTTGGTTGGGGGGAAAAATGCTGCTTTAGGAGAAATGTATAGCGAATTGGTAAAAGTTGGAATTAAAATTCCAAATGGTTTTGCAATAACTGCCCAAGCTTATAAATATTTTTTAGAGTTTAATAAATTTGATAAAAAAATTGAAGATATTTTAAAGGGTTTGAATACCCATAACACTCGAGATTTAGCACAAAGGGGTAAAAAAATAAGAGAGCTAATAAAAAATGGCATAATGCCACAAGATTTAGAAGAAAAGATTAAAAATGAGTATCAAAAACTTAGTAATTTTTACAAAACAAAAAATGTTGATGTAGCTGTTAGATCTTCGGCTACTGCTGAAGACCTGCCAGATGCTTCTTTTGCTGGACAGCAAGAAACTTATTTAAATATTAGAGGAGAAAAAGAGCTCATTGAAGCAGTTAAAAACTCTTTTTCTTCCTTATTTACAGATCGAGCTATTTCTTATAGATATGATAAAGGCTTTAGTTCTACTGAAGTATTATTATCAGTCGGAGTTCAAAAAATGGTTAGAAGTGATAAAGGAAGTTCGGGTGTTGCTTTTACTATTGATACTGAAACTGGCTTTAATAAAGTTATTATAATAAATGGTAGCTATGGTTTAGGAGAATTAATTGTTAAAGGCCAAGTTACTCCAGATGAATTTATAGTTTTTAAACCTTCTTTAGAAAATGATTTTTATCCTATTATTTCTAAAAACATTGGGGAAAAAGAAATTAAAATGATTTATTCCAGAAATTCCCAAAGAGTTCAACAAACAGAAACTATTAAAACCCCAATTTTAGAACAACAAAAATTTTGTTTAACAGATGAAGAAGTAATTAAGCTTTCGAAGGATTGTTTAAAAATCGAAAAACATTTTTCTAAAAAGCATAAAAGATATAGCCCAATGGATATTGAATGGGCAAAAGATGGAATAACTGGTGAAATGTTTATAGTTCAAGCAAGGCCAGAAACGGTTCAAGCATTAAAAAACCCCAATATTTACGAAGAATATATTTTAAAACAAAAAGGGAAATTATTATTAACTGGTATTGCTATTGGTACTAAAATTTCAGCAGGCAAAGTTAGAGTTATTAAAGATGTTAAACAAATTAGTGAATTTCAAAAAGGAGAAATTTTAGTAACTGAAGTAACTGACCCTGATTGGGAGCCAATTATGAAAATAGCCTCTGGAATTATAACTGATAAGGGGGGGAGGACCTCTCATGCGGCAATTGTTTCCAGAGAATTAGGTGTAAATTGTATTGTTGGAGCTGGTAATGCTACTTCAGTTTTAAAAACTGGTCAAAATATAACTATGGATTGTTCTTCGGGAACAATTGGAAACGTTTATGAAGGACGGCTTAATTTTGAAGTTAAAAGACATGAGCTTAAAAAACTTAAAAATCCCAAAGTAAAAATTTCAATTAATATTGGTTCTCCTGACGAAGCTTTTAGATATCATAATTTACCAGTTAAGGGAGTGGGACTTGGAAGGTTAGAATTTATTATTGCTTCTCAAATTCAAATTCATCCCAATGCTTTAATTGATTATGAAAAAATAAAAAAGGGAGATTTAAAATTTAATAGTCAAACTAAAAGAGATTTGGAAAAGTTAATTAAAAAAATAGATAACTTGACAATTGGTTATAAAAATAAACAAGATTTTTATGTTGATAAATTAACTTTTGGGATAGCTAAAATAGCTGCTGCTTTTTGGCCTAATGAAGTAATAATTAGATTTTCAGATTTTAAAACCAATGAATACGCTACTTTAGCTGGTGGTAATTTGTATGAACCATTTGAAGAAAATCCAATGATTGGTTGGCGAGGAGCTTCGCGTTATTATAATCCTAATTTTGAAAAGGCTTTTGGTTTAGAGTGTCAAGCAATAAAAAATGTCAGAGAAAAATTGGGGTTAATAAATGTGGTTCCAATGGTTCCATTTTGTAGAACAATTGAAGAAGCTCAAAAAGTGCTTAAAATTATGGCTGAATATGGGCTTAAACGTGGAAAGTTAATTTCTGGTTCTAATAAATCACCATTAAAAGTTTATGTAATGGCTGAAATACCTTCAAATGCAATTTTAGCTAAAGATTTTCTAAAATATTTTGATGGAATGAGTATTGGTTCTAATGATTTAACCCAATTAGTTTTAGGAATTGATAGAGATTCAGCTATTATTAGTGGAATAGGAAATGAAAATAATCAAGCCGTAAAAGAAACCATTGAAGAAATTATTAAAGAATGCCGTAAACAAAAGAAATATAGTGGAATTTGCGGCCAAGCCCCAAGCGATTTTCCCCAGTTTGCTAAATTTTTACAGAAAATTGGAATTGAAGCAATTAGTTTAAACCCCGATAGTATTATTAAAACAATTATTGCTTTAACTGATTAACGAATTAATTAACATTAAAGTTTAATGAAACTTGTTTTTTTTGAAATAGAAGACTGGGAAAAAGAATATATCTTAAAAAATTTAAAAGCTCCCAAAGATTTAGAACTTCAATTCTATAGAGAAAAATTTGATAAATCATTAATAACTAATGATGTTTTGGGAATTTCGGTTTTTGTTGGTTCAAATGTTGAAGAAGATATTTTAGAAGTCGCCCCTAATTTAAAATTTATTACCACTCGCTCAACTGGGTTTGATCATTTAAAATCTGATTCACTCCTTAAAAAAGGAATAAAATTGGGTTACGTTCCTGGCTATGGCGATAACACTGTTGCTGAATTTGCTTTTGGTTTATTATTAGCCGTTAATCGTCATATTTATGAAGCTTTTGACAGAATTAAAGAAAATAGAGATTTTTCAATAGAAGGTTTTGAGGGATTTGATTTGAAAGATAAAACAATTGGAATTATTGGTACTGGTAGAATTGGTAAGGAAATGATTAGAATTTCCAGGGGTTTTCAAATGAAAGTTATAGCTTATGATTTATATCCCAATGAAGAATTAGCTAAAGAATTTAATTTTGAATATGTTTCTTTTGATGAATTATTAGCAAATTCTGATGTTGTTTCTCTCCACATTCCTTATACTAAGGAAAACCATTATTTAATAAATGAAGAAAATATTTCTAAATTTAAAAAGGGATCAATTTTAATAAATACTTCTCGCGGAGCATTGGTTGATTCTAAAGCTTTAATTAAGGGTTTAAACGAAGGAATTTTAAGGGGGGTTGGTTTGGATGTTTTAGATGGAGAAAAAGAAACTTTCGAAGAAAAATCTTTAGTTCTTTATGGCAACCCTCAAAAAGAGGATATTTTGAATGTTTTGGAAAACAACGTACTAATTAATACCCCAAACGTAATTATTACTCCCCACATTGCTTTCTTTACTAAAGAAGCCCAAATAAGAATTTTAAATACTGATTTAGCTAATATTGAAAGTTTTTTTGAAAATTCTGAAATGAAATTTCCAATTCCTAATTTAAAATAATTAATAATTAAAACTATGTTAGATATTAATTTTATTAGAAATAATAAAAAATTAGTTGAAGAAAATAATAAAAAAAGAAATTCTAAGGTATCAATTAAGGAAATTTTAGATTTAGATGAAAAAAGAAGAAAACTGATTACTGAAATTGATAGTTTAAAATCTCAGCAAAATAAAAGATCAAAGAAAAAACCAAGCGCTTCAGAAATAACTCAGCTTAAAAAATTAGCTACCAAAATCGAAAAACAAGAAAAAGAACTTAAAAAAATTGAAAAAGATTTATTTGAAAAAATGAGCTGGCTTCCAAATTTACTCGATCCCGAAGTACCAATTGGTAAAAGCGATGAAGATAATATTCCAATTAAATACTGGGGAGAAGTTCCTAAATTTAATTTTGAACCAGTAAGCCACCAAGAATTAGGAGAAGCTTTGGATATAATTGATATCGAAAGAGCAGCTAAAATAACTGGTTCTAGATTTTATTTTTTGAAAAATGAAGGAGTTTTGTTAAGATTGGCTTTGATAAATTTTGCTTTTGATTATTTAAAAAATCAAGGTTTTACTTTAATGAGTACTCCTCATTTAGCAAAAGAACAAACCTTATTTGGCACAGGTTACTTGCCATTTTTTAAAGATGATATTTATAAAATTGAAAATGAAGACTTATCTTTGATTGGAACTTCAGAGCAAACTTTAGTTGCTTATCATCAAAATGAAATACTTTCTGAATCAGAACTTCCTAAACTTTATAGCGCTTATTCTCAGTGTTTTAGAACCGAAGCTGGTTCTTATGGTAAGGATACTAAAGGAATTTTTAGGGTTCATGAATTTATGAAAGTTGAACAAATTGTTTTATGCAAAGGTGAAGAAGTAGAACAGTATCATCAAAAATGTCTTCAAAACGAAGAAGCTTTGTTAAAATCTTTAGAAATTCCCTATAGGGTAGTTTTAATTTGTACTGGAGATATGGGAGCTCCGGGATATAAAAAATATGATATCGAAGCTTGGTTTCCTTCTCAAAATAGATATCGGGAAGTAACTTCTAATACTAATTTGACAGACTATCAAACCAGGAGATTAAATATCAGATATCGCAAAAGCGATGGTTCCTTGGTTTTTCCTTACACTATTTCAGCAACAGCCTTAACGGATAGACATTTGATAGCAATTTTAGAAAATTATCAACAAAGTGATGGCTCAATAAAAATTCCCAAAGTTTTAATTCCTTATCTTAATGGGCTGGAAGTTATTAAAAGATAGCTATGGCTTCTTCTAAAATTAAGACAATAAAGCGTCTTAGGAGGCTAAAAAAATATTTTAGAATTTTTTTAATAATTGTTTTGATTGGAGGATTGGTTTATTTGGTTATTTTTTCTGATTTTTCAACCATTCAAACAATCGAAATCAAGGGGGTGGATAAAGAAAAAAACATTGAAATTCAAAGTTATTTAGATAGCTATTTATCAGCTAAAAATTACGGAATTTTTAAATTTGTGTCAGCTAAAAACTATTTTGTATTTTTCTTATTAAAAAATGAAATTAGTCGAAACTTGCTTTCTAATTATTACTACTTAGCTAATTTGGATTTTGATTTTGATTTTAAAAATCAGAAAGTAGTTTTAAATATTTTTTTACAGGAACCAGTAGCGACCGTATGTTCTTTAGATAACTGTTTTTATTTAGATTCTTTAGGCAAAATAATAGAAAAAACGACGAAATCGCAAAAAATAGGAGTTTTGATTGAAGACCAATCAACAACTACCTTGGAAATTGCTGATAATTACCTAACTTCAAATGAACTTTCTATTTTAAATGAATTTTTTAAGAAAACCGAATTAATGATTAAACCAAATTATGTGGAACTAAATGATGCTAGTAAAGCTGGAAAATATGCTAAAATAATAACAGCAGATGGTTATTATGTTTTGATCAGTTTCAATCTGCCAGTAGAATTTAGTTATTCCGTTCTGGAGTCTTTATTAACTAAACAAATTATTGATTTTGAAAATTTGGAATATCTTGATTTGCGTTTTAATGACAAAGCATTTTATAAATTAAAATAACAATATGGAACAAGCTAACTTAGAAAATTTTAAAAATTTAGAAGAATTAAAAAAAGAAGTTGAAAAAGAAGTTTCTTCTCCAGAAGCTACTCCTCAAGAAAAAAGGAAAGTTTTGGGAAGGGTTATTGAAGAAAAATATTTTCCCCCAAAAGCTCCTAGTGGAAGCTCCTCAACTACTTTAACAGATTTAACAGAAATTGAAAAAGTTAAAGAGCAATACAAACCATTAATTACTGAGTTAATTGAAATTGCTCAGGAAGAAGGAATTGAAAAAGCAGTTGATAAAGCGCAAGAAGTTTCTAAAGATAATCCTTATCTACTTGATGCTTTTCATGATGAGTTAGTCGATAAATATTTTTATCTCTTAGGAGAAGGTTAATATGTATTTTATAATTTTTTTAATAATTTTAATCATAGTTTTAATACTTGGTTATTTTTTTATTTTTAAAAAAAATAAAAGGAAAAATTTACTAAAAACTTTAAAATATAAACTACTTTTAATAAGTATTTATAATCCAATAGCTGAGGAAAAAATTGAATGGCGCAGCGAAATTAAAAAATCAGAACAGTTCTTTGAATCATTAGCAGATTTTTCTAATCCTCCAGTAATGGAAATAGCAGTTAAGAATAGCGGAGAAGAAATTTATTTCTATTTAGCTGTTAGCGAAGAAGAAGTCGAAAAGGCAATTCAACTTGTTTTAAGTTTTTGGCAGAATTCCGAAGTTCAGTTAGTTGAAGATTATAATATTTTTAATCCCCAAGGAAGTTCGTTGATTGGTAAAATTGGTTTTACTAAAGATAATGTGTTGCCAATTAAAATTTATGAAAATTTATCAACTGACGTTTTACTAGCTATAATTCAAGTTTTTTCAAGCTTAAAAAAAGAAGGAGAAGGAATAGCTTATCAGGTAATTTTTAGAAAAGCTTCTAGTGATGTTTTAAAAAGCTATAAAAATGTAATAAGTGAAATTCAAAAAGGCGCTTCTTTAAAAGAAGCTTTGAAAAAATCATCTAGTAATCCCGTCTTGTTAATGCTTGAAGGTTTTAGCGAGGTCTTTTCTTCCAAAAAAGAAAACAAAGATTCTAAACCAAAAGAAATTGATTCAAAAGCTATTGAATTTATAAATTCTAAAATTTCCAAACCTCTTTTCGAGACAAATTTAAGAATTGTAGTTTCAGCAGGTGATTTAGAAAAAGCTAAAAAAATATTTAGTCAAATTTCAGCTTCTGTAGCGCAAGTCAATGAACCATTAGCTAATTCTTTAAAACTTTCAATTTTAAAAGGAAAACAAGAAAAAATGGGATTTTATGATTTTTCTTTTAGAAGATTTAAAAACAAAGATAAAATTATTTTAAATTCTTCAGAACTTTCAACTTTAATTCACTTTCCAACAAGAGAAATTTTAGAAATTCCTAAGGTTAAAATGCTAAAAGCTAAATCCGCTTTTCCTCCAATTGAGCTTCCTTCAACTGGCATAACTTTAGGAAAGTCTTTTTATCATGGAATAGAAAAAGAAATTAAAATGGCAACAGAAGATAGATTTAGACATATGTATATTATTGGTCAAACTGGTACCGGAAAAAGTACCTTTATGAAAAATTTAATAAAGCAGGATATTGAAAATGGAAATGGTTTAGCGTTTTTTGATCCTCACGGCGATGATGCTTTTAATATTTTAAGCTATGTTCCAGATGAAAGAATCGAGGATGTAGTTTATTTTAATCCCTCAGATATTAATCATCCAATTGGTTTTAATATTTTAGAATATGATAAGACCAAACCAGAACAAGCGACTTTGATTGTTAATGAGCTTTTAGAGATAATTGGTAAAATTTATAATTTAGCTGAAGTTGGAGGACCAGTTTTTGAGCAATATTTCAAAAATGCCCTATTTTTGCTTTTAAAAGATCCAATTCTGACTCCGACAATTTTGGATGTTCCAAGAGTATTTGCTGATTCTAATTTCAGAAAAACCTTACTTAGCCGTTCTCCAGATTCTTTGGTGGTTAATTTTTGGCAAGAAGAAGCAGAAAAAGCAGGGGGAGATTTCTCATTGTCAAATATAACCCCCTGGATAACTTCTAAATTAAATCCCTTTATCAGTAATGATTTTATTAAACCCATTGTTGGTCAGGAGCATTCCTCTTTAAATTTAGATGAAATCATAAAAGAGGGAAGAATTTTAATAATTAATCTTTCTAAAAGTATTGGTGAAACTAATGCTTACTTTTTAGGAATGATGCTGGTTTCTAAATTATTCATTAGTGCTATTTCTAGAGAAGCAGCTAATCGCAAAGATTTTTATCTTTATATTGATGAATTCCAAAATATTACTACTAAAACTATTGTCAGTATTTTATCAGAGGCTAGAAAATTCAGGTTATCTTTAACCATTGCTCATCAATATATCAAACAGATTGATGAATCAATTAGAGATGCTATTTTTGGAAACGTAGGAACAATGTTAGCTTTCAGAGTTTCAATTAATGATGCTGAATTTTTAAAAGAATATTTCAAACCGGTTTTTAATGATTACGATTTAATCAATATTGAAAATTTCAATGCCTATTTAAGATTACTAGTAAATGGCAAAGTTGCTGAGCCATTTAATATTAAAATAGATTATCCAGCTAAAGTTGATTTCGAAAGGGCTAAAAAAGTAGAACAATTTTCTAGGTTAAAATATGGAGGAAACCTAGGTGAGATTTTGCAAAATATCAATGACCAATATAATTTCTAAACAAAACTTAAATTATTTTTCAAAGTTTATTATTGCTGGTATTTTAAATACTTTGCTTGACTGGGGAATTTTAAATACTTTGCTTATTTTAACTGGTAAACAAGAAGCTATTTTTTATACTCTATTTAAATTTATTTCATTTTTATTTGCAGCTTTAAATAGCTTCTTATTAAATAAGTACTGGGTTTTTAAAGCTCAAGATGAAAAATTTCAGATTTTAAAATTTTCAGTTATTACTGTTTTTGGAATTATTTTAAATAATTTAGCAGCAACTTTGGTAACTTTTAAACTTTGTCCATTAATTCTTTCCGAATTTTATTACTGTTCTAATCTAGGAGCTTTTGCTGGAACTTTGGTTTCTTTGATTTGGAATTTTTTAGGATATCGATTTTTTGCTTTTAAAATAAACTCAAATTCTTAGCTTTAAAATTACTAATTTGTTGTTATAATAAAATTTATGAATGAAAATGGTTTAACTTTATATCGCAAATATCGACCAAAAACTTTTAAAGAATTTGTTAATCAAGAAGTTGTTAAAAGAACTCTTCAAAATACGATTTTATTAAATAAAATTTCTCATGCTTATCTTTTTGCTGGACCAAGAGGAACTGGTAAAACTTCAATGGCTAGATTATTTGCCAAAACAATAAATTGTTTAAATCCCAAGATTAAAAATGAGGATATTGAACCTTGTAATAAATGTCAAAATTGTCTTGATTTTAATAGTTTAAAAGCAGTGGATTTAATAGAAATCGATGCTGCTTCCAATAGAGGAATAGACGAAATAAGGGAATTAAAAGAAGCTGTTAAATTTGCTCCAGTTAAATCACAATACAAAATTTATATTATCGATGAGGCTCAAATGCTAACCAAAGAAGCTTTTAATGCTCTTTTAAAAACCTTAGAAGAACCTCCTCATTATATTATTTTTATTTTAGCTACTACTGAAGTTGAAAAAATACCAATTACTATTTTGTCTCGTGTTCAGAGATTTGATTTTAGAAAACTAAAGTCAATAGAAATAGCTCAAAAATTAGAAGAAATTCAAAAACTGGAAAATATTAAAATTGAAAAACCAGCAATTAATTTGATTTCTCAATTAGCTAATGGGAGCATTCGTGATGCCGAAAGTATTTTATCCCAATTAATAGCTTTTTCTTTCGATAGATTAATTACTTTAAAAGAAGTAGAACAAATTTTAGGAGCTATTAATTTTGAAAATTTAAAACCATTTTTATATTCTTTAGCAAACAATGATTTAGAAAAATCTCTAAGTTTTATTAATGAAATTCAAGCTAAAGGATATCAACCTTATGAGGTTTTAAGATTTACTTTGTCAATTTTAGAAAAAATTTTGATTTTAAATTTAGATAAAAATTATAAAAAGGAACTTCAAAATGAATTTTCCCAAGAAGAAATTTCAACCCTTGAAGAATTGGCTAATATTTTTAATTCTCAAAAATTGAAATTATTGATTAAGGAATTTTTGATTATTTTACCGCAAATTAAAAAAGTTTTTATCCCAACTTTGCCTATTGAAATGGCAATTATTGAAGTTTTAGCAAAAGATTAATTATCTATTTTGGTTTAAAGTATTAATATCTTGTTGGTATTTTTCAGCTAAAGCCATTACATTATCTCCATAAAAGCTATATTTAGGATTTAAAGATCCAGAAAAATAAAGCATAGCTGCTTGCCATTCTGAATTAACATCTCCATTTTTTGCTCCATTATCTTTTAGTAATAAAGCTGCTGCTAAAAATGAATCTCTAATATCCCAAGGATTAGGTGTTTTGCCCAAAATTGAACTAAGTCTTGATTTATATAGTTGCCAAGTTGAAGGAATGAATTGAGCTGGTCCCATTGCTCCTCCCCAACCAAAACTCATTGGACAAGAAACCGGTGTGCTATAAGGGTCCAAACCCAATTCTTTGGTTATTTGTAAAAATACCGGCACATCTCTCTTTGGATTCATTACTTTTTCAAATTTTCTGCCAGTATTTTTGCCAACTCCATCTCCAGTTGCTGGATCTTTTAAATAGCATTGACCAATGTTTTTACCCAAATCAGATTCTTGGGTTAAAATTGCCAATAAAAATGCGGGCCTTACTCCAGTTTGAGAAGATGCCCAATTAGCAATTTCCACTGCTTCTCCAAAAGAAATTTGTTTACCAACTCCCAATAATTCATAAATTCTATTTCTTATTTCCTCCGCTTTTTTCTTAGAATCAGCCAACATTGCTTGATATGCAGCTTCTTTTCCCTTTGTTTCTTCTAAAATTTTAGCTTGTTCCTTTGCTTTGGAAGTTAAATCTTTTTGTTGAAGGGTTTTAATTGCCAAAAGATTTTTAGCATCTTCTTGTTGAGCTTCATATATTTCTTCTTGTCGTTGGTATTCAGTTTTTATAATTTCTAAATTTTTTAAAAGTGAAGTTAAATTACCGGATAAAGAATTTAAAGATTGTAATTCAAAAAACAAATCAGATAAATTGTTTTTTGAAAGCAAAATAACCAATAATGGTTGCTGTTCTTTTTCATCTAATAATTGAATATTTTGAGAAATCTGATTTTTAATTTCAGCTAATTGTTGCTCTGTAGTTTGTAAAGAAGTTTGAGTTTCTTCGATTTTAGATTCCAATTGGTTAATTTGCAAATTAGTTGATTTTATTTGAAGTTCGATCTTTGACTGTTCTTTTTTGAGCTGATTAATTTTATTAGTTAAGGTTGTTTTTTCACTCTGGGTTTGTTTTAACTGCGCTTCGTATTGGGCAATTTGGCGGTTGATTTCTGCTAATTGTTGTTCGAGTTCTTCTTTGGTTTGAGAAAAAACTGAATAAGGTTGTAGGACATAGCTTAAAGCTACCGCAATTACCAATAAAACAGTTATTAATTTAGATCCGTTTTTCATAGAATTATATAATTTATTATAGTATTTTTTAAAAAAATTTCAAATTTATCTCTATAAGTAATGACTTAATTTTATTAAAGAAATTACAACCCATTGTAACTAAACAACTCATAACCCATAACTTACAACTAAAAAGACTTAACAAATTAATGTGGTAGAATTTTTTTCTTTTGGTTATTGGTTGTAAGTTGCAGGTTGTAGGTTGTAAAGTTAAAGTTAGTGAGCTCCTTGATTTTTAGATCTATTTTTTGATATAATAAAAAAGCATTTTAAATGCCTTTTTATTTTGCTAAATAAACTATGGATAATTCAACTAACAATGAAATGATTGAAGAAATGATAAAAATAGGTTTAGGTTGGGGGACTAAAAAATCATTTCTTCATCCCAAGATGAAAAAATATCTTTTAACCTATAAAGATAATTTGGGTATTATCAATTTGGAAGAAAGCTTAAAAGAATGGGAAAAAACTTTTAATTATTTGGAAAATTTAATATCCCAAAATAAAACTATTTTATTTGTGGCTACCCAACCTGCTGCTAGGGAAATAGTTAAAGATTATAGTCAAAAATTAAATTTTCCATATGTTAATGTCCGCTGGTTGGGAGGAACTTTAACAAATTTTGAGACTTTTAAGAAAAGACTAAAATCTTTAAAAGATTTAGAAGAAAAAACTAAAAGTGAAGATTTTTCAAAATATACTAAAAAGGAACAACTTTTAATGCTAAAGGAATTAGATAAAACTCGTGAAAAATTTAATGGACTTTTATCTTTAGAAAATTTGCCAGATGCTTTATTTGTTTTTTGTGCCAAAAGACACCGCAATGCAATTAAAGAAGCTCAAAAAATGAATATTCCAGTAATTGGAATTTTAGGATTAGAAGATAATCCAGAGGGTTTAAAATATTTTATTCCTTTAAACGATAATACTAGACGTGGAATTGAATTTATATTTTCTAAAATAGAGGAGCTTTATAAAAAGGTTCAGCCAAACCAATCAACTAACAATCAAAATAATCAAGAAAAAAATCAAAATAATCAAGAAGATGTATCAACCACCAATTGAACAAATTAAAAAATTAAGGGAAATAACTTTAGCTCCAATTATGTCTTGCAAAGAGGCTTTAATTGAAGCTCAGGGCAATTTAGATGAAGCTCAAAAAATTTTAAGAAAAAAAGGAGTTCTTAAAGCTGAATCTAAAGCCGAAAGGGAGGTTGGTGCTGGAATAATTGATTCTTATATTCACAACGGTAATCAAATCGGGGTTTTATTAGAATTAAGAAGCGAAACCGATTTTGTTGCTAGAAATGAAGAATTTAAAAAATTAGCTCATGAACTTGGAATTCAAATTGCCTCAATGAATCCTATTTATCTTGAGGTTTCCAAAATTCCAGTTGAAGAGTTAAATCAAAAAAGAGAAGAATTTTCACAAGACTTAAAAGATATTCAAGATGAAAAAAAATTTGAAAAAGCTCTTGAGGGAAAATTAAATTCTTGGTATGAAGAAGTTGTTTTATTAGAACAAATGTATTACAAAGATCAAAATTTAAAAGTCAAAGATTTGATAAATAACGCAATTGCAACCTTTGGAGAAAATATTAGAGTTTCAAAATTTGTAAGATTTGAGATATGATTCTAAATTTTTTGCCTTTAATTTTAATTTTTATTGGCTTTGGTGGTGGTTTAATATATTTGGTTTTTAAAACAGTTTCTTTTCAAGGAGAAACAGCTGACTATTCCAATGTTTTAATTGTTAAGGTTTTCAATAGTTTAAAGCAAAACATAAAAAATTTTTTTGAAAAGGCAACTTTTGATGATAAATTAATTTTAGGACTTGAAAAAGCACTTTTAAGACTTAAAATTTTAGCTCTTAAAATTGAAAATTGGTTATCAAAACAGGTTGAAAATCTAAAAGAAAAAAGAATAAGTAATCAGGTTGATAATGATATTGAATATTGGCAAACCTTGCCTCAAAAAAATTTAGTAAAGAACTTTGATAAATTGTTTAAAAATAAATTGTTTAAAGATGTTTTTGATCCCATTGACGAAGAATTAAAGCTTAAGAAATCAAAAAAAGTAAATTATAATAATTGGTTGGCACTTGTTAACTATTATCTTTCCCGAAATAATTTCTCAGAAGCTCGAAGAATAACTATTTATCTTTGGGAAAGGGGAAATTTAGAAAATTTGGATACGGTTTTAGAGGAAATTTCAAAAAATAAAATCCAAGAAGAAAATTAAGCCACCCTAGCTTAATGGTAGAGCAACGGTTTTGTAAACCGTAGGTTGTCGGTCCGAATCCGACGGGTGGCTCAAGTTAACTTTACAACTTACAACTGATAACAAACAACAGAAAAGTTCTATTAATTTTTAATTATTAAATTTTTTTATTTTTCTTCTTGTTGTTAGTTGTAAGTTGTAAGTTGTTAGTTAAATTTATGGTTTGTTTTGGAAATTTTTATTTCTATGATATGATTAATTGTTTTAGTGATAAATATTTAGTAATAAATATAAGAATATGAAAATAGCAAGTCGCGGTTTAACATCCCAAGAAGCTCAAAAACTTTTAAAAAAATTTGGTCCAAATGAAATCTTTAAATCTGAGAAAATAAAATTCTGGTCTATTTTCTGGGAAGAAATTAGAGAACCAATGATTTTACTTTTATTAGGGGTTGGTTTTTTTTATTCTCTATGGGGAAAATTAGAAGATGCTTTAACTATTTTTATAGTTATTGCGCTTTTAGTATTAGCTGAAGTTTTTAATGAATTTCGGGCAAAAAAAGCAATTTCTTCTCTTGAAAAAATGGCTACCCCCAAAACTAAGGTTTTTAGAGATTCGCAAATTGCGTTAATAAATAGCGAAGAAATTGTTCCAGGAGACATTTTAATTTTATCTTCTGGAACAAAAATAGCAGCTGATGCTAAATTAATTAAAGCTTTAGATATTGAAATAGATGAATCAGCTTTAACAGGAGAATCTAATCCTGTTTTTAAAAAAGAGGGTGATGAAATTTATGCTGGAACGATTATAGTTAATGGTGAAGGAGAGGCTAAAGTTATCAAAACTGGCAAATCAACCAAAATGGGAGAAATAGTTTCTACTTTGAAAACCATAAAACCACCAAAAACCAACCTTCAAATAATGATGAAAGATTTGGCAAATAAATTGGTTTATGTTGCTTTATTTTTTTCAATTTTAGTACCGGTTATTGGGATAATTAGGGGTAATGATCTTAGAGAAATGATTTTAACTGGTTTGTCTTTATCTTTTGCGGTAATTCCCGAAGAATTGCCAATTATTGTAACTATGGTTTTAGGATTAGGTGCTTACAGTCTTTCTAAAAACAATTTTTTAATAAAAAGCATTAAATCAGCTGAAGTTTTAGGAAGTGCTACAGTAATTGTTACTGATAAAACTGGTACAATTACTACTGGCAATTTAAAAATTTCCAATGTTTTCCCAATAGAAAAAAGACCAGAAATCTTAGAAAAAGCAGCTTTAACAATTTCTCCTTATTCAGTTTCCAAGTTAGAAAAAGCAATTTTAGATGAAGTAGGTGATAAAATTTTAGAAGAATTTGAAATTTATAGACAAAGAAATTTAACCAGTGAAACCAAAACCAAGGCTTTTATTTTGAAAAATAAAGATACAATTTTAGTTACTTCGGGTGCTCCTGAAAAAATATTTGAAAAGTGTAAAAAAATTGATAAAAAAATTCAACAAAAACTTGACGAGGAAGCCCAAAATGGCAAACGATTAATAGCTGTAGCTTTTAAAAAGTTAACAGCTTCTCAAATAGATAAAGATTTTGAAAGTTTGGAAAAAAATTTAGATTTAGTTGGCTTAATAAGTTTTGAAGATCCACTAAGAGAAGGAGTCAAAGAAACAATTAGTACTAGTAAAAAAGCTGGCATTAGAACAATTATGGTTACTGGTGATCATCCCCAAACAGCTAACTATGTAGCTTCTCAAGTTGGAATTGATAATCATAAAGTTATTTTAGGAGAAGATCTTGAAAAAATGACAGCTGAAGAATTAAAAGAAATAGTTAAAGAAGTTTCTATTTTTGCTAGAACAACTCCAAATGATAAATACCGAATCGTAAAAGCTCTTCAAGAAAATGGCGAAGTGGTAGCTGTTACTGGCGATGGAATAAATGATGTTTTGGCTTTAAAATCAGCAGATATTGGAATTGCCATGGGAATTAAGGGTACTGATGTTGCTAAAGAAGCTGCTCAAATTGTTTTAGCTGATGATAATTATATAACAATTACTAATGGAATTTTTGAAGGAAGAAAATTTTTTGATAATTTGACCAAAGGTTTAAAATATTATTTAGCTGTTAAATTAGCCTTGATTTTAATATTTCTTTTGCCAGTAGTTTTGGGAATAGCTTTGCCTTTTTCACCCATTCAAATCATTGTTTTAGAATTATTTATGGATTTAGCTGCTTCAGCTGGTTTTACATCTGAACCAAAAGAAAAGGGGATTTATGATCGTCAACCAATAAAAAGTTCGCAGTTATTGAATAAAAAAACCATAATAGATATAGTTTTAAAAGGTTTAATGCTATTTATAGCAGTTATTGGAATTTATTTCTGGGCTTTAGCTAATGATTTGCCAATTGAAATTTCAAGAACCTTAGCTTTTTCAACTTGGATGATTTCTCATATTCTTTTGGCTTTTGCTTCGCGTTCAGATAAAGAAACTATTTTTTCCTTAGGAATTTTCACCAACAAAGTAATGAATTATTGGGCTATTTTAGCAATCATATTTTTAATAATAGCAACTCAGGTCCCTACTTTAGCAATGAGATTTAATATGACTAATATTGATTTGATCCTTCTTATTTATCCATTATTAGTTTCTTTGATAGTTCTAATACCTTTAATAATTAAGAAATATTTTGATTCCAATAAAGCTAAAGTTGCTTTAGAGCAAAAGTTGATTACCAATAGTTGATTTCTTAAAAATTTGTTTTATAATAATTGTTAATTAATAATTAATAAAATATATGGATGAAGAACAAATGACTAATAATCAGCCCACTGAAACTCAAGAAACTCCGCAAACTAGCGAGGCTTCGACTGAAACTAGAAGAGAGACCCCGACAGCTGAATCAAAAAAGTCCAATAAAAATTTTTTGATTGCAGCCATAGTAATCGTTATAGCTTTAGCAGCGGTTATTATTTGGGCTTTCTAATTATACCAATTGAAGTTTTTAGCCAGATTTTAAAATTGGTTTTTAGATCTTCTATAATTAATAGAAGATAGTTTAAAATTATTTTTATGGAAAAAGAAGAGATTAATCGTTCCAAAAGACCAATTGTCATAGCTTTTTTAATAGGAGCAATTATTCTATTTTTGTTAGTTCTAAAAGAAGTTGCTGCTCCTTTAGTTTTAGCGGCTTTGATATGTTTAATAGTTTATCCTTTATATTCAAAAATCGAAAAGTTAGTTAAAGGAAGAAAAAATTTGGCAGCTGTTTTAACCACCATTCTAATTTGCCTTATTATTATAATCCCATTTTCTTTATTGCTTTTTTATTCAGCAAATGAAGCTGCCTTAATTTATAATAATTTTAGTAATTTTATTTTAAATTTATCTGATTCTAACTCTTTTCTTTTAAAGATAGGGGATTTCTTAAAAAGAACCGGAATTAATTTAGATATTTCTAATTTAACCCAGGATTTTATAGTGCCCTTAATTAGTTCCTTAAATGTTAATCTGGCACAATTTATTTCTTCTTTAGTTTCTAATATTTCCGATTTTTTTATAGGATTATTTATTAGTTTAATTTCTATTTTCTATCTTTTAAGAGATGGAGATAAATTGATTGATTTAATTATTAAAATTTTGCCCTTTAGTAAAAATGAAAACCAGCAAATTTTAGATAAATCTTCTTTGATTTTAAAATCCGTTTTAATGGGTAATGTTCTAACGGCAATTATTCAAGGAATAGTTGGAGGTATTGGTTTTGCTATTTTTAATTTACCAACCCCTATTTTTTGGGGCATGGTTATGTTTATATCTGCTTTAATTCCTTTCATTGGGCCAATGTTTGTTTATATCCCAACAGGAATTATAATGTTTATTTCAAATGGTAGGCTTGATTTGGCTATTTTATTTTTGCTTTATAACTTTATAGTTACTTCTAGTGTGGATAATATTGTTAAACCATTAGTTATTGGTGGAAGAGTTCAAATAAACTCTTTAATTATTTTGGTTTCAATTATTGGAGGAATGAAATTATGGGGGGTTTTGGGATTAATTTATGGACCACTAATTGTTGCTCTGCTACTAATAGCTTTGGATTTTTATTTAGAAAGAACCAAACAATTATCATTATTTGAAGAAAAAAATGAAAGATAAAATTAAAAAAGCGATTTTGATTTTAATTATAATTTTAACTATTACTGGTTTAATTTTGCCGATTTTATTCTATTGATTATATGGAATTTATAAGGAAAATTGTCCCTAAAAATATCAAAAATTACTTATGGCATTTTCCAAAAGCTGTTTTAGCTAATATTATTTACGGTTTTCCAGCTCGTAAAATAAAAGTCATTGGAGTAGCGGGAACCAAAGGGAAAACAACTACTACTTATTTAATCTCTCAACTTTTGGAAAGTTATGGTAAAAAAACCGCGCTACTTTCCACAGCAGTAATCAAAATTGGAGAGAAGGAGAAACTTAATGATTTGAAAATGACTTCTCCATCTTCTTTTTATATTCAAAAATTTTTAAAAGAAGCAATTAATAATGGTTGTGACTACTTAGTTTTAGAAACCTCATCTCACGCTTTAAAACAATTTAGAACTTGGGGAATAGAATTTGAGGCTGTAATAATTACTAATTTGATTCCAGACCACTTAGAATATCATAAAACCAAAGAAGATTATATTTTAACTCATAAAAGAATGATTTCTAAAAAAACAAAAATTTTAGTTTTAAATAATGACGATGAATATTCTAATGATTTTAAAAATTTAGAGATTTCAAAAATTTTGATAGGTGAAAAAGCAACTAGCGATTTTAGAATAGAAAATTATTCTCTTTTAGAAAACGGTTCTAATCTTACTTTTTCTTATAAAGATCAAAAATATAATTGCTTTTTGCCTTTAATTGGCAAATTCAATATTTATAATTTTTTATCAGCAGTTGCCTGCTTAAAGGGTTTGAATTTTCAAATAGACAACATTAGTGAAAAGTCGTTAAAGTTAAAACCAGCTCCAGGTAGGGTTGAGGTTGTTTATGATGGTGATTTTAAAGTTATTGTTGATTATGCCCATTCCCCAGAATCTTTTGAAAGCCTTTTTTCAGCACTTAAACCTTTTGTTAAGGGAAAGTTAATAACTGTTACTGGAGCTTGCGGAGAAAGAGATAGAAATAAGCGTCCTAAAATGGGGGAATTATTAGCTTTTTATAGTGATTTAGTAGTGCTTACCAACGATGATCCTTACGGAGAAGATCCTGAACAAATTGCTCAAGATTTGATTTCTGGGCTAGTAAAATCAAATAAGTTTCAAGAAACTAAAAATTTCTGGAAAATATTAGACAGGCGAGAGGGAATTAAAAAGGGAATTGAATTAGCTAACAATAATGATGTGGTAGTAATTTTAGGAAAAGGTCCCGAACAATGGCAGGTATTTAAAAATTATAAAATTCCTTGGGATGATAGAAAAATTGCTAAAGAGATAATCGAAGCTAAAAATAAATAATTTATTTATTTTCTGTTTTCTAAAGCGTTAATTAAAGTATCTTCATCGGCAAATTCAACTTCTGCTCCTCTTTGAAGACCAATAGCTAATTTAGTAACCTTTACTTTAAAATTTTTAAGAATTTTTTCTAATTCCAAAGCTGTTAAGTCCCCAGAAGCAGTATGAGAAAAAGCTAAAATTACTTCTTCTGTTTGAGGATTATTTCTTAATCTATTAATTAATTCTTTAATTCTTAAATCTTCCAAATTATTTTCTATTGGCAAAACCAAACCGCCCAAAACATGGTATAAACCATTGTATTTTTTTGTTTTTTCAATGGTTATTAAATCGGTTTCTTTCTCAACTATCGCAATTAATTTATTATTTCTATTGGGGTTTCTACAAATTTCACATAGATTTTCATTGCTATTATTTTCAAAAACATAAAAACACTGAGGGCAAACTTTTAAATTATCAGCTAAATTTTTTAAAGCAAAACTGTAGCTATAAATAAAATTTTTATCATGCCTTAAAAACCAAAAAGCAATTCTTTGGGCTTGTCTTGGTCCAATTGATGGTATTTTGGCAAATAATTCGATAAATCTTTTTAATGATTCTGGTAACATAGATTTTTAAAATTCTTCGATTTCTGATTCTGGAAGTTCTTCCAAAAATTCTTCTTTACTAAATTCTCTAAAAGTAGTAAATGCTTCATCAAAGTATAAGCTGATTTTTCCCAAAGGACCATTACGGTGTTTAGCAATAATAATGTCTGCTTCATTTTTTCTAGCAGTATCCTCTTTAACTCGATCTTCGCGGTAAATAAACATAACTATATCAGCATCTTGTTCTATAGAACCAGATTCTCTTAAATCAGATAATCTTGGAATTTGATTTGGTCTTTGTTCAACAGCTCTGGTTAATTGAGAAATAGTTAATACTGGAATATTTAACTCTCTTGCTAAAGCTTTTAGAGATCTCGATATTTCAGTAACTTGTTGAACCAAACTGTCAGTATTTAGAGTAGATTGCATTAATTGAAGGTAATCAATGATTAGTAGTCCTAAATTAGTTTCCGCTTGTAATCTTCGAGCCATAGCTCTTATTTGAACAATACTTGGATTTGGTGAATCATCAATATAAATTGGAGCCTCAAATAATCTAGAAGTAGCTTCTTGAGCTAAATCAAAATCAGAAGGATCGCCAGTTTCTGATAATTTTCCGGTTCTTAATTTCCATAGTTCAACATTGGCTTCTGCAGCAATTAGTCTATCTATAACTTGTTCTCTAGACATTTCTAAAGAAAATATTCCTACTGGAATATTTTCTTTCAAAGCTGCGTGTCTGGCAATATCTAAAGCTAAAGCTGTTTTTCCCAAAGAAGGACGAGCTGCTAAAATAATTAAATCTGATTTTTGAAGTCCTGCTGTTAGATTATCTAATGCTTTAAATCCTGTTGGTACTCCCCGCAACTTGTTTTTTTCGCGATTTAAAAGATCTATTCTATCAAAAGCTTCTTTTAAATCTTCTTTAATTGGTTTTAAACCGGGAGAGATTGAAAATTTAGAAATTGAAAATATTTTGCTTTCTGCTTCATCTAAAACTTCCTGAGAATCTTTTTCTTCATTTAAAGCAAGTTCAGCTATTTCATAAGCTGAACTTAATAGTTCTCTTAGAACCTTTTTCTTATTTATTATTTTAGCATAATGAGCTATGTGGCTGGAGGAAGGAACAGCATTAACTAATTCTGATAAATACGATATTCCCCCTATTTCTTCTAATTGTCCCTTTTCTTTTAATCTTGAAGAAACTGTTAAAATATCAATTGGCTGACTTTTAGAAAAAAGTTCTAAAATAGCTTCGTAAATTAACTGATGATTAGTTTTATAAAAATCATCAATAGCTAAAATATCAGCTACTTTTGAAATAGCATTTTTATCAATCATTAAGGCACCTAAAACCGATTGTTCTGCTTCAATATCTTGAGGGGGCAATTTGCCATCTAATAAAATTTTTTCTTTTTCTTCTGTTTTTTTCTTTTTTGGCATTTTACTTAATTTTTTTAATTTTTGCTCCTTCTGGAGTATCAAGAACTTCGTAACCCAATTCGGTGATTTTTTTTCTTAATTCATCAGCTTTTTTATATTCTTTATTTTTTCTCAATTTTTCTCTTTTATCAAGCAGAATTGTGACTTTCTTGGGTATAACCAATGATTTTACTTCCAAAACATCAAAAATTTCATTAAATTTAGCGAAAAATTCAAGTAATTTCTTGTTTATTTTGAAATTTTCTAAAAGCTTTTTATCCTGTCTGTAGAAATATTTTATTAAGTTAAATACTTGGGAAATAGCCAAGGGAGAATTAAAATCATCAGCTAAAGCTTTTAAGAAATTTTCTTCAAAAAACCCAATTTTTGCCAAATGTATTTTTTCTTGAAAATTAACTGATTTAGAATTTTTATTTTTAGCCAATAGAACTTGATAATAAAAATTGGTTATTCTTTGCAAAGATTCTTCAGCTTGTGAAAGAAGGTTGGTATTAAAATTAATGGGGGAGCGGTAATGGTATGAAGCTATAAAAAATCTTAAAGTTTGAATAGAGCTTATTTTTAAAATATCTTTGACAGTTAAAAAATTTCCCAATGATTTTGACATTTTTTCTCCATTGACCAATAAAAAGCCTGTATGAATCCAATATTTAACCATTTTTTTACCAGATAAAGCTTCCATTTGAGCTATTTCTGCTTCGTGATGGGGAAAAATTAAATCAATTGCTCCTCCATGAATATCGTATTGAGGACCAAAATAATATTCACTAATAGCAGTATCTTCAATGTGCCAGCCAGGCCTGCCATCTCCATATTCAAATTTCCAAAAAGGTTCATCATCCTTTTTAAATTTCCACAAACAAAAATCTCCTTTATTAATTTTTGAAACTGAATCATCAATTCTAGTGGTAGCATCTTGGGCTTTATCAGCAGTTCTTTTGGCTAATTTTCCATAATCTTTAAATTTTTTGACATTATAATAAATTCCATCAGAAGTTTGATAAGCGTAACCTTTATCAATTAATCTTCTTATTTGATCTTGAATTTGTTTAATATAAGAAGTGGCCCTAGCATATTTAGTAACATTTTTTATTTTTAATTGTTTTATATCTTTTAAATATTCTTTTTCATATTTCAAAGCTAATTTTTTAGGGGAAATTTTATTCTCTTTAGCGCGATTAATAATTTTGTCGTCAATATCGGTTATATTTTGAAGATAAAAGACCTCAAAGCCATTTAGTTTTAAAAATCTTACTAAAAAATCATAAAAAAGATAAGTTCTTAAATGCCCTAAATGAGGAGAATCATAAACAGTTGGACCGCAAACGAACATTTTAACTTGCTTGCCGTTTAATGGTTTAAAAACTTTTTTATTCCTTGAATAAGTATCGTAAAACCTAAGAATCATAGTAGTACTATTATATAATAATCTCTTGTAACTTTACAATAATCCTTTGCAACCAAATAATTGACAATAAACAACGGAAATAAATGTTTGATTACTCTAATTTCTAATAAAACCGCAAGGCCCAAATTTCAAATAACAAATACTGAATATGAAGTAAATGGCAAGTGGAAAATGATAAATGTAAAATTTTTAATTAAAAATTAAAAAATAATTAGAATTTAAATTTTTTGTAATTTAATCATTAGAAATTAGGATTTTGCTAAATTAATTAGAAATTGGGTTAATTAGAGGCTTTTCGTTTTCGGTTGATAGTTATGTTATTAGTTAAATTTATTTTAGCAGTCTTGACATTAGATTGCTAATTGATATAATATGCAATATGTTAACCGAGAGGCAAAAAGGCATTTTAAAGATTTTAACTAATGAATATATTAAAGAATTTAGTCCCATAAGTTCCAATTATTTGGTTTCAAAGTGTGGTTTGGATTTTAGTTCAGCAACTGTTAGAAATGAATTATCAATTCTTGAGGATTGTGGTTATTTAAAAAAGAATTATTATTCTTCTGGCAGTATTCCAACTAATAAAGCTTATGAGTTTTTAGTTAATGAAATTTTACAGGAAAAACGGGAAAAATTAGAAAAAGAACAATTCGACAATCAAAACAATTTGTTTTTTAAAGAATTAGATGAATTATCGGATTTTATTGCCAGTAGATTAAAAATTTTTAATGCTATAATTAATGACCAATTAGAATTTTATTATGACGGAGTAGAAGAATTGTTTGCTTCTCCGGATTTTCAGGAAAAAGATGAATTTTTACATTTAGCAAAAACAATTGATTTGGTTGAAGATTTTTATAAAGATATTTTTTATAAAGTTATAAATAGGGAGCCAATGATTTTTATAGGCAAAAATAACCCTTTTAATTTAAAAAGCGATCTGATAAGTTTTATAACCGGCTCTGTTCAAACAACAAAAAATGAAAAGATAGCTTTTATTTTAATTGGTCCCAGCCGAATGCCCTATGAAAAAAATTGGTTGTTTTTAAATAAACTTTTGAATAATTTAAAAATTAATAATTAAAAATTTATGACTGATAAAGATAATTTAAATTTTAATGATGAACAACAAAATAATCGAGATCAAGAAAATGTTCAAATAAAAGAACTAATGGAAAAGATTGATAAACTTACTAATGATCTTGAAAAATGCCAGAATGAAAAGCAAGAATATTTAGATGGTTGGCAAAGATCAAGAGCTGAATTTATAAATTATCAAAAAAGAGAGCAAGAAAGAATTGTTCAAATTTGTAATTATGCTAATGAAAGTTTAATAAGTGAACTACTATTGGTATTAGATAGTTTAGAATTAGCTATTAGTAATTCTAAAAATGGTGAGTTTTTAAAAACCTTGAATTTGTTAAAATCACAGTTTGAAAATATTTTAAAGAAAAACGGAGTAGAATTAATAAAAACTGAAACTAATGATAAATTTGATCCCGAAATTCACGAAGCAATTGAGACTGAAAAAAATGAAAACTTTGAAGATAATGCAATAATTGAAATAATTTCTAAAGGTTATAAATTAAATGATAAGATTATTAGACCTGTAAAGGTAAAGGTTGCTAAAAATTAACAATTAATAAATTAATTAAAGAAAATATAAAAATATGGCTAAAATTTTAGGAATAGATTTGGGAACAACAAATTCAGCAATGGCAATTATTGAAGGTGGACAACCTAAAATAATTGAAAATAGAGAAGGAGCTAGAACTACTCCTTCGGTAGTTGCTATTTCTAAATCAGGTGAAAGATTGGTTGGAATTACAGCTAAGCGTCAGGCGATTGTTAATCCTAAAAATACAATTTTTTCTGTAAAAAGATTGATTGGTAGGCGTTTTGATGATCCCACAGTTGTTCACGATAGAAAAACCCTTCCTTACGAAATTGCTAAAGGAAGTTCTGATGGCGTAGAAGTTGTAATGGGAGAAAAACAATATCGTCCCGAAGAAATTTCTTCAATGATTTTAACAAAATTAAAACAAGATGCTGAAGAAAAATTAGGAGAAAAAATAGAAGAAGCAGTTATAACTTGTCCTGCTTATTTTGATGATTCTCAAAGAGCAGCTACTAAAGCAGCTGGAGAAATTGCTGGTTTTAAAGTTAAAAGAATCTTGCCAGAGCCAACAGCTGCTGCTTTAGCTTATGGTTTTGATAAAAGAAAAAATGAACAAATTTTAGTTTATGACTTTGGAGGAGGAACTTTTGATATTTCTATTTTGGAAATTGGAGAAAATACTATTGAAGTAAAGGGAATAGGAGGAGATACTCATTTAGGAGGAGATGATTTTGATCAAAGAATAATAAATTATTTAATTGATGAATATAAAAAACAAGAAGGAATTGATTTATCAAAAGATAATTTAGCTCTTCAAAGACTAAAAGAAGCAGCTGAACGAGCAAAGCATGAATTATCAACCGTCTTAGAAACTGAAATTAATTTGCCATTTATTACATCTGATGCTTCTGGCCCAAAACATTTTGTAATGAAATTAACTAGAAGTAAATTAGAAGAATTAGTTGACGATTATATTACTAGATCTATAGAGCTTGTTGATGAAACTTTAAAAGAAGCTAAAATGAAACCAGCTGATATCGAAGAAATAATTTTAGTTGGAGGACAAACCAGAATGCCTAAAATTTCCCAAGCTGTTAAAGATTATTTTGGAAAAGAGCCCCATAAAGATATTAATCCTGATGAAGTAGTGGCTATGGGTGCAGCAATTGAAGCTGGAGTTTTACAAGGAGAAGTAAGAGATATTCTGTTATTAGATGCTACTCCTTTAAGTTTAGGAATTGAAACTTTGGGAAATGTAATGACTGTAATGATATCAAAGAATACCACAATTCCAACTGCCCATACTGAAATTTTCTCAACAGCTAGTGATAATCAAACTTCAGTAGATGTTCATGTTTTACAAGGAGAAAGACCAATGGCTTCTGATAATAAAAGTTTGGGAAGATTTATTTTAGATGGTATTCCACCTGCTCCTCGTGGAGTACCTCAAATTGAAGTTACTTTTGATATCGATGCTAATGGAATTTTATCGGTGACAGCTCTTGATAAAGCAAGTGGTAAAAAACAATCTATCAAAATTGAAGGTAGCGCTAATTTAACAAAAGAAGAAATAGAAAGAATGAAAAAAGAAGCTGAAATTCATCAAGAAGAAGATAGAAAAAAGAAAGAATTAATAGAAATAAGAAATAATGCAGAAAGCGTAATTTATCAAGCTGAAAAATTCTTAAAAGATTATGCTTCCAAAATATCAGAAAGCGATAAAAACGATTTGCAAGCTAAAATTGATGAACTTAGAAAAGCGATTGACAACAATGATTCTGATAAAATAAAATCAAGTACTTCGGAGTTAGCATTAGCTCTTCAAAATATTGGTGGAAAAATGTATAATCAAGAAGGAAATAATAACACGAATCAAGATAATCAAAATGGTAATCAAGATCAAAATGAAGAATCTCAAGATAATAGTTCTTAAAAATTAAAAAAAGTGCTAGGACAATATTACCAACAAATTATTCCAGAAGAAGATCAACCAACCAAAAATAAAACTCTTAGACGAGTTGTTTTTATGGGATTAGAAATAATTTCAACTTTGGTTATTTCGTTATTAATTTATCAATTTGTCGGTAGTTCTAATTACTGGTTATTATTAGGGGCGATCTTATTACTAATTTTTTTAACTTTTTTGATAAGTCTTTCTTCTATACTTTTTAGCACTATTTCAAATTTAATTAGCAATTTGATTTATTTTGCAATTATTTTTATTCCCACATTTTTCAGCATTAAGAAATATGAAATCTTAATCATTGCTTTTTTAACTATTATTCTAGCAGTAGTTATGAATTTTAAAGTTAAAGGTGCCCTAACCAATCAAATCAAATTCAATTTTGGAGCAATTTCTAATTCTGCCAAAGGAATAGTTGTCGTAATTATTTCTTTGGCTTTGGCTTGTATGATTTGGAGTCAAAGAATCGTTAATAAATCTCTAATTAATGAAAATGAAATTAGTTATTTATTAAATGCTGCTTCTCCAATTGTTTCTAATTTTCTGCCGGGTTTTAATAGTTCGGCAACAATAAACGATCTTATAAACGGAGTAGTTAAAACCCAACTCGAAAGTCAAGAAATTAGTAGTCAAATAGAAGCGCTTAGTGGTTTTAGAATTGCCGATTTAGGGCAAACTCTTTCTAAAGAAATTTATACCAGCTCTTTAAAAAATTTTGAAAATATATTTCAAATGAATTTAACTGGCAATGAAAAAATTTCGAATTTAATTTATCAAAAAATAAATCAGTGGTTTGAAAAGCAACAGGGGACCTGGTTCAATTTAATAGCTTTATTAGTCATTTGGGGAATTTGTTGGTTTGTAATTGGAATCTTAGGATTTATAATTGATATTTTGTTTTCAATTTTCTTTAAACTTTTGAAAATTTTAAAGATTATAACTTTTTCAAAAATAACCGTTGAAAAAGAAATTTTAAGTTTTTAAAAATATGGGAGAAAAAGATTATTATAAAATTCTAGGAGTAAATGAAAATGCAACCCCTAGCGAAATTAAAAAAGCCTATCATGATTTGGCTTATAAATATCATCCAGATAGACCAACTGGAGATGAAAAAAAATTTAAGGAAATAAACGAAGCTTATCAGGTTTTATCTGATAGTGAAAAAAGAAAGCAATACGATTTTATGAGGAAATATGGTTATAGTGGCGCTGGTAGTTCAAGAAGTAGGGGTGCTGATTTTAATTTTGATTTTGGTTTTCCATTTGGTTTTGGTTTGGATGATATTTTGTCTGAAATTTTTTCCCAAATGTCAGGTTCATCTCGTTCTTCAAAAGCTTATTCTTCTCCTAAACAATCAATTAGTTATAATTACTTTGGGCCCAAAGGTGTAAAACTTAATATTGAAATTGAAAATATTAATAACTCCAACCCAAAAATGAAAAAAATAATAGATGAATTTGCTCAAAAATTTTTTAAAGAAATAAAATAATATGAATTTAGAATTTATCTTTACTCCTCAATTTGTCTTTTTTTTCTTTTTAATTATTTTATTATTTTTTTTAAGTTTAAGCTTTTCGATTAAAAATAATTTTCAAATTTTTTTAAGTTTATACTTTTGGAATTTTTCAATTAATAATTTGCTTAACATTATTGGTTATTTTAACGATATTCTTTTAGAATATTATTCTTTTTTATATTTTGGTTTATCAATTGTTTTAATTTTTATTTTTTATAAATTATTCGAAAGACTTAGTTTGCCAAAAATTAAAACAAATTCCTGGATGGTAAATTTCGTTTTTAATTTAACTTTTTTTTGTTTTGTACTTTCAACTCTTCCCAATGTGTTTACTAGTTATTTACCTAGTTTTTTAATAACTGGTTTATTCGATGTTCCGGCACGGTATTTTTGGAATTTTGCTCCAATATTTTTAGTAATTTTAGCTTTATTTTTACCCAAAAAGGTTGCTAAAAAAGTAAAAATTGAAATTTCAAATTAAAACATTATGACTACTATTTATATCATCGGAGGATTTTTAATAGGAATAATAATTGGAATAGTTATAGTTAGATTTCTATTAAAAAATAATACTAATTTAGAAGTTAAAGAATTAAAAGACTCGATTAATCAGATGCAGATTCAGTTAATGGAGCATTTGGCAAATCAGTTAAATAACGTTAGGGGTTCTGTTGAACAATCTTCAAATTTAGTTAATAGGGAAGTAAGTTTATTTACCCAAAGAGTTACTGAAATGAAAGATGCCCTAACTCAAGTTCACGAATCGGTTAATGATGTTAAATCTTTTGAAGAATTGTTAAAATCTCCCAAATTACGTGGTAATTGGGGAGAAGCTTCTTTAGGGCATTTATTATCTGAGTATTATCCTAAAGAACTTTATGAAATTCAATATACGTTTTTAAATGGTGAAAGAGCTGACGCTGTTTTTAAACTTCCCAATAATAAATTAATAGCTATTGATTCTAAATTTCCTTTAGAAAATTTTTCAAAAATGACGGAAGTTTCTTCTTTGGAAGAAAAACAAACCTTTGCAAAAATATTTATCAGCGATGTTAAAAAAAGAATAGATGAAATTGCTTCGAAATATATTTTACCTCAAGAAGGAACTTTAGATTTTGCAATTATGTATGTGCCAGCAGAAGCTGTTTATTACGAAATGATTAATCCGGCATCACAACTAATTAAAGAAAATTTATCAGATTATGCTTGGAAAAGAAAAATTATTATTACTTCACCTAATTTGCTTTATTTAACGCTAGTTACTATTGAACACTGGTTTAAAGATATTCAAGTTTCAAAACAGACCCAAGAAATTTTAAAAAGATTTGAGCAAATAAAAAAAGATAGCGAAAAATTAGAAGAAAGTTTTAGAAAATTAGGAAGCCATCTGTCAAATGCTCAATCATCTTATGAAAATTCGCAAAGAAGATTATCTTTTATGAATAGTAAAATAGATAAATTAGTTTCCGGAAAAATTAAGGAGAATGATTTATTAGAGGCAGATGATTTGTTAGAAAATGAAAATAAAGATAGCGAAGATTAAAATCCATGTTAGAAACTTCTCATGTAGTAGTTGGAATGACTATTGGTAAATATGTTTCCAATCCATTTTTAGCTTTTATTTTTTCTTTTTTATCTCATTTTGTATTAGATTTTATTCCTCATTGGGATGGCAAGCTAAAAGAAAGTACTGATTCTAATTCAAGCCAAGTTTCAAAAAGCTTAACAGACAAAGAAAGGTTTTTTTCAAGAGAAATTCAAAATGTTTTAAAATGTGATATTTTGACTAGTTCTGTTCTTTTTGTTTATTTTTCTGTTTCGGGAATTATTTGGCCCGATTTTCCAAACCCAATGTCATTTTTTAATTTTTTAATAACTAATCCCTCTTGGCCTCTAGGAGTTTTCGGTGCTATTTTACCAGATTTATTCACTTACTTTGACTTTTTAACTAATTTTACTGATAAAAAAGGTTTTATAGTTTTTAGAAAGTTAAAAATATTTCATAAAAAAATTCAGCATTCAGCTCCAAAAATCTGGGGTTTAACAATTCAAATAGTTTTGGTTATAGCCCTAGTATTAATTTTAAATAATTAAATAACTTGATTTTACTTAATTTAAGTATTAAATTATATAAATTATTAATTTTTATATGATAGAAGAACCATATTATGTTTCAAAAGAAGCTTTAGAAAAGCTTAAAGAAAAACTCGATTTTTTGAAAAATACCGAAAGAAAGAGAATTGCTAATAAAATAAAAGAAGCAATGAGTTTGGGTGATCTATCGGAAAACTCCGAATATCAAGCAGCTAAAGAGGAGCAAGCTTTAAATGAATCAAAAATAGCTGAGTTAGAAGATTTATTAAGGCGAGCAGTTTTGATTAAAAAAAATAAAGACAATTCAATTGTTTCTATTGGTTCTAAAGTGGAAGTTGAAAAAAATGGTAAAAAATTTAATTTTATGATTGTGGGACCAGCAGAATCTGATCCTGAAAATGGATTTATTTCTAACGAATCTTTGCTTGGCAAAGCCTTATTAAATAAAAAGAAGGGAGAAGTTGTTATAATTAAATTACCAAATAATCAGGAAATAAAATATAAAATTATAAATATTTCCAGTGGTTCTTAATTTAAAAACTATGGCAACCCTTGAAGAAATAAGAAAAAATAGACTAAAAAAAATTGAAGAGCTCAAAAAAATAGGGATAAATCCTTATCCAGCTAAAATCAAAATTTCTGGCAAAACTGTTAAAATATCTCAAGCTAAAAAATCTTTATCAAAAATAGTCTTAATAACTGGAAAAATTTTTGCAATTAGAGAACACGGTTCTATGATTTTTATGGATTTAAAAGACGAATCAGGGAAAATTCAATTATGGTTTCAGAAGAATAATTTAAAAGACGATTTTAAAATTTTAAATTTAATTGATAGCGGCGATTATTTGGTAGCTAAGGGGAAAATTATCAAAAGCAAAACCAAAGAAATAACCCTAGATGTTAAAAAATTTCAACTACTTAGCAAATCTTTAAGGCCTTTGCCCAAAGAATGGTATGGTTTAAAAGATATTGAAGAACGTTATCGTAAAAGGTATTTAGATTTACTTTTAAACGAGGAAATTAGAAAACGATTCGATGTTAGAACTAAATTAGTTTCTCTAATTAGAAAATATTTAGATAGTTTAAATTATTTTGAAGTAGAAACTCCGATTTTGCAGCCTCTTTATGGGGGAGCTAATGCTAAACCATTTAAAACTCATTTAAATTCTTTAGATATTGATGTTTATTTAAGGATTGCAACTGAATTGTATTTGAAAAGATTGATTATTGGAGGCTATGAAAGGGTCTATGAAATAGGAAAAGATTTCAGAAACGAAGGTATAGATCAAAGCCATTTTCCGGAATTTACAATGATTGAATGGTATGAAGCTTATGCTGATTATCAAAGAATGATGGAAGTTACCGAGGGGTTATTTAAATATTTAGCTAAAAATATTTTTGGAAATTATATTTTAAACGTTGATCAATATAAGATAAATATTGGTAAAAAATGGAAGAAAATAAAAATGGTTGATCTTTTAAGAGAAACTTTAAATTTAGATACAAATAAAGAAACCATTGAATCTTTAGCTAATTTTTGTAAAAAAAATAAAATAGAGATTCTTGGAGGAGAAACCAAGGGGCAATTAATTTATTTAATTTTTGAGCATTTAGTTTCTTCTAAGTTAATCGAACCAACCTGGGTTATCGATTATCCCAAAGATGTTTCGCCATTAGCAAAAAATAAAGAAGAAGATTCTAATTGGGTAGATAGGTTTGAGGGATATATCGGGGGAAAAGAACTTTGCGACGGTTGGAGCGAGTTAACTGATCCGATTGAACAAAGAAAAAGATTTGAGGCAGATAAAAAGGCAGCCAGAGTTGATAAAGAAGAGGCTCAGCAAGTTGACGAAGATTTTTTAACTGCTATGGAATATGGAATGCCTCCTTTGGGTGGTATTGGAATAGGTATAGATAGGTTGACAATGTTTTTTACCAATACTTGGCAAATAAAAGAAGTTATTCTTTTTCCAACTTTAAGACCCAAAGATAAATAATTTATGAAATTGCAAAAAATAAAAATAGATAAAGTTTTGGGGTTTCACGGAAATTGGACTATTAAAGTGGGAGTTTTTGATGAAAATAATAACTTAGCATCAATTTTGATTCCAAGTGGCAAATCTAAAGGAAAATTTGAAGTTAAAAATCTTAATCCCGATGAAGCACTTTTAAAAAGCGAAGAAATTTCCAATTTTTTAAAAAATTTAGATTTACAAGATCAAGAAACTCTAGATAATAAGTTGATTGAATTTGATAAAACCAAAAACTTTGAAAACTTAGGAGGAAATGTTGCTTTGGGAATAAGTTTGGCTTGTGCTAAATTAGTTAGTATAAATTTAAATATTTCATTTTATAAATACCTTAATTTTTTACAAACAGGGGATTATAATTCTTTTAATTATCAAGCCCCAAGAATTCTTTTCAATATAGCTGAAGGGGGAGTCCATGCCGAAAATAATTTAGAATTTCAGGAACATTTAATTTCTTTCAAAAATCAAACTATTTTTTCTCAAATTAAAAATTTGAAAGAATTTAATGATTCGTTTTTAAATATTTTAAAAAAAGAAAATAAAAATTTAATTTTTGGAGATGAGGGTGGTTGGGCTGGAGATTATCAAAACGAAGAAACTTTAATTAATACCTTGTTTGATTTAAAAAACAATTTAAAAGCTGATTTAGATTTAGGATTAGACGTTGCTTCCTCGAGCATTTCTAATTTTGAACCAAAAATGTTTTTAAAAAGATATTTAAAATTATTTGAAATATTTAAATTATTTTATTTCGAAGATCCTTTTCCAGAAGAAGGATTTGAAAATTTTTATCAAGATTTTTATGCGCAAATTGGAGATCAAGCTTTAATTATTGGAGATGATTTAATTTCAACTAATCCGGAATTAGTGAAAAAAATTAGCGATAAAAAAATGATTAATGGAGTAATTATTAAACCAGATCAAGTTGGAACCCTTTCTAAAACTTTGAAAACTATTGAATTAGCCAAAGAAAATAATTGGAAAATTGTTGTTTCCCATAGATCTCAAGAAACCTTAGATAATTATTTAGCTGATCTAGCTATTGGAACAAATGCTGATTTTGTAAAATTTGGCACATTTTATCAAGGAGAAAGATTGGCTAAATATAATAGATTAATAGAAATTGAATCAGAGTTTTTTTAATTTCTAAATTTTTTTAAGATCAATACTTTTTGATTTTTAATTATTTTTGCTATAGTATAAGTTTTTAAAATTAATTTTCTAAAAAATATGACAATGAAAAATTTAAAATTTGAAAAACTAAAAACTAAAAGTGGCACTCCTTTATTTATTTTAAATTTACCCCATACTAATACTATTGCTAGCGGAGTTTTGATAAAAGCCGGCACTAGAGACGAAATTTGGCCCAAAGAAGCTGGTTTAGCTCATGCTTTAGAACATATGAGCTTTCAAGCAACAAAAAAATTTAAAAATAGCCAAGAAGTCTCTTCTTATTTAGAAGAAATTGGCGGTTATTTGAATGCTTTTACCTCCCAAGAAGGAATATTTTTTCACAATGTCGTTCCTAAAGAATATTTTGAAAGAGCCATTATCTCCCTTAACGAGTTAGTTAATAATTCTTTAATTCCCCAAGATAAAATAAAAATTGAAATGAGAAATATTGCCGAAGAAATAAAAATGTATTTTGATAATCCTGTTTCTTATATTAATATGGAAGCTTTGGAGTTTATTTATAGTAAACATCCTTTAGGCAAGAATGTTTTAGGAACTGTTAAATCTGTTTTATCCTTAAAACAAGAAGATTTTTTTAACTTTAAAAGACGTTATTTTAATTCTAATAACTATGTTTTTGTTTGTGTGGGTAATATTAAGCCCGAAAATGCTTTAAAGCTTTTTAATGAATATTTTGAAAAGATTCCCGGTCAATCAAATAAAAGATTATTGGAAAAACCTTCAAAAACTACTAAAAAAACATTAATCAAAACTAGAAAAGACATTACTCAAACGCAGGTCTTGTTGCTAACACCAACCGTTGAAGCGAAATCTTTTGAAGCAAAAGTTTTAGATCTATATTCGATAATGTTGTCAGGAGGAATGTCGTTTCCTTTGTTTCAAGAATTAAGAGATAAAAGGGGATTATGCTACCATACCAGCGCTTCTTTGGATGAATTTTCTGATTCTAGTTTGTTTTCTATTTATATTGGAACTGATCCTAAAAAATATCAAGAAGCAATAAAAGTTGCTTTAGAAATTGTTAATTCAAATAAAGATAATCAAAAATTAATGGCTAAAGCAAAGGATTTAACTTTGGGAAGATTAAGTTTGGTTTTTGATGATCCAAAATCAATTTTAAATTTAGCAGTTTCGGACATTTTAATAGGAGAAGAACCAAAAACTTATAATCAAATTAAAGAGGAAATAGAAAAAATTTCAATAAATGATATTGAAAAAGCTGTTGATAATTATTTGTTAAATGATAATTTGAGACAGGTTTTGCTTCTTCCTTCAAATTATAAATAATTAAATTTATGGATTTAAATAGAGACGACGCTTATAATCTTTTAACCAAATATCTTAAAAATAAAAATTTAATAAAGCATTCTTTAGCAGTAGAAGCTTTGATGAAAGCTTTAGCTAAAAAATTCAATGAAAATGAACAAATTTGGAGAATTACCGGCTTGCTTCATGATTTAGATTGGGAAATGACTCAAAATGAACCCGAAAAACACTCTTTAGTTGCTTATGAAATTTTAAAAGAAAATGGTTATCCAGAAGAGATCGCCAAAGCTATAAAAATTCATAATCACTTACACCATTTAGAGCCAGAAACCTTAATGGAAAAAGCTTTATATTCCACTGAAGAAATTACTGGATTAATAGTTGCTTCAACTTTAGTTTTACCAAGTAAGTCAATAAAGGATTTAACAGTTACTAGTATTTTAAAAAGATTTAAAGAAAAAGCTTTTGCTAAAGGAGTTAATCGAGAATTAATTAATTTAACTCCTCAATATTTAGGAATTTCTTTAGAAGAATTAACTCAAATTGCTTTAAAAGCAATGCAAGAAATATCTAAAGAGTTAGAACTTTAATTACTAATAACTTGTTTTTGGAGCTCGGAAATGATATTATTAATAAACAAAAAAGACTCAGAATCATAATTAAGAATTAGTTATAATAAGTATTTTAAAAGGTAAGAGAAATTTTGAAAATTACCAAAATAAATTAGATTAATTTTTACCCCCCATAGCTCAATTGGTAGAGCAACAGCCTTTTAAGCTGGTGGTTGGAGGTTCGAGACCTCCTGGGGGGACAAACTATTGTAACTTTACAACTAACAACTAATAACTGAAATAAATTTTTAATTTCTAATTACTCTAAATAACTAAAACGTAAAAGTTAAAACTAAAAACGTAAAACAAAAAATAAATTTAACTTATAACTGAGAAGAAAAAACTTTAAACTTTAAATTGTTGTTTTACTCTTTTCGTTTTACGTTTTAAGTTTGTTTTTTGTCTGTTATTTTACACTTTACGTTTTAAATTTTAAATTTAATTAGTTAGGTCAATTAGAAATTAGGTCAATTAGAAATTTATTATCTAGATATTGTTTGTTATTTGATGCTTGGTGCTTGGAATTTAATTTTAGATTTGTTTAGAATTTTGAATTTTGATCATTAGATATTGTTTGGTATTTGGGATTTGGTGTTTGGAATTTACTCTACAAAATTATTTTATAGGGTTATCGGTTGTTAGTTTTTTAAAATTTTGCTATAATATTTTAATATTTATGGCATTATTTTCTAATTCTCAAATAAGGATAGTTTTAACAGGGGGAGGAACCGGCGGGCACATTTTCCCATTACTGGCAGTAGCTGATGAATTACGGGAATTATCTTCTAAATATAAGATTTATTTAAAAATTTATTATGTAGGGCCAATCAGTGGACCATTTAGCTTTAGTCCCGATCTTTTTGAAAATAAATATATTGAGGTTGTACCAATAAAAGCCGCTAGTCCTTCAAATGCTTCAAATCCTTTAGAAATTTTTAAGGCATTTTTCAATAATTTAGGAGGATTTTTTCAGGCTTTATGGCAAATGTGGAGAATTATGCCCGATGCTGTTTTTTCAAAAGGTGGCTACGGTTCTTTATCTGTTTCAATTGTTAGTTTTTTGTATTTAATTCCAGTATTAATTCATGAATCTGATTCGATTCCTGGCAAAACTAATTTATTTCTTAAAAATTTAGCGAAAAGAATAGCAATTTCTTTCGAGAAATCAGCTTCTTATTTTCCTTTAGATAAAACCGCTTTAGTTGGTAATCCAACTCGAAAAATATTTTTTCAAGAATACGATAAAAATAAAGCTCGTAGTCTTTTAAAAGTTAATGATGATTTACCAATAATTTTGATATTAGGTGGTTCTCAAGGAGCTCGCAGAATAAATTCCTTGATTTTAGATATTTTGCCACTACTGGTTCAAAATTATTATGTTATTCATCAATGTGGTGAAAAAAATTATCAGGAAGTTAAACAAGAATCGCAGTTTATTTTAAAAGGTTTAGAGGTTGAAATAGCTTTAAGATATAAATTACACTCTTTATTAGACGAAGAAGAAATGGTAGCTGCTTTAGAGATAGCAAATTTAGTAGTTGCTAGAAGTGGAAGTGGTACAATTTTTGAGATTGCTGCTAAAGGAAAACCGGCAATTTTGATTCCTTTATCAACCTCGGCATCTAATCATCAATTAGAAAATGCTTTAGAATTTGCTAAAAACGGTGGAGCTATTATTTTAGAAGAAGAAAATTTAAAATCAAGAATTTTGCTTGAACAAATTAATATCCTGCTTAATAATAAAGAAAAATTAAAAGAAATGGCTCTTAATTCTAAAAAATTTTCAAAACCAGAAGCAAGTTTTAAAATTGCCCAAGAACTTTTAAATTTAGCTTTGGGTTAATTTAAGTCAAGATTTATAATTATGGAAGCATATCAACAAAAATTTGAACAATTAAACGGTACAGTAAGGGTAAGGTTTGCTCCTTCACCAACTGGTTTTCTACATATTGGCAGTGCCAGAACCGCCTTATTTAACTATCTTTTTGCCAAAGCTAATAATGGAATATTTGTTTTAAGAATTGAAGATACTGACAGAGAAAGATCTTTAAAAATTTATGAGGAAGATATTTTAGAGGGATTAAAGTGGCTTGGATTAAATTGGGATGAAGGACCGGAAGTGGGAGGGGATTATGGCCCGTATTACCAATCTCAAAGAATTGAAATTTATAAACAATACCTTGAAAAATTAATAGCTGAGGACAAAGCTTATCGCTGTTTTTGTACTAAAGAAGAATTGACAGCTTTAAAACAGGAAATGCAAAGTAGGGGAGAGGTTTATAAATATAATGGTAAGTGTCTTAATTTAACTAAACAAGAAATTGAAAACAATTTAAAAGAAAACAAACCATTTATTATTAGGTTAAAAACCCCGGCTATTAAAATAACTTTTAATGATTTAATCAGGGGGAAAATAACAAGTGATTTATCTTTACTGGGTGATTTTGCTATTTCCCGAGGTTTTGACGAGCCTCTTTATAATTTTACAGCAGCGGTTGATGATTATGAAATGAAAATTACTCATGTAATAAGAGGTGAAGATCATATACCCAATACTCCAAAACAAATTATAATTCAGCAATTTTTAGGTTTCGAAAGTCCTTTATATGCCCACATTCCTTTAATTTTAGGGCCCGATAGATCCAAGCTTTCAAAAAGACACGGAGCAACGAGTTTAAAAAACTATAAAGAAGACGGTTATTTACCAGAAGCCCTAGTGAACTTTTTAGCATTGCTTGGCTGGCATTCTTCTTCAGATAGAGAAATTTATTCTTTAGAGGAATTAAGCCGCGAATTTTCTATTGAAAGAGTTCAAAAATCCGGGGCAATATTTAATATTAATAAACTAGACTGGTTTAATCATTTTTATTTAAACAAAAAAGATTTAAATGATTTATTGCCTCAAGTTTTAGGGTTTTATTTTAAAGAAAATATTTTAAAACCTTATAAGGAAGAATGGTTATTTGAATCAGCTTCAGGAGAGATCTTTGATAAAAATTATTTATTTAAGGTTTTAAATCTTCTAATTGAAAGAATAAAAAAATTATCGCAGTTAGTAGAATTATCTGATTTCTTTTTTAAAGAGCCCCAATATAGCTTTAATTTATTAATTTGGAAAGATTTGCCAAAAGAAAAAATAAAAGAAAATTTAGAAAAGATTCTTGAAAAAATTGGTGAAATTGAAGAACAAAATTTTACTAAAGAAAATTTAGAAAAAGTTATTTCTTTACTATACAAAGATGATAGGGGAGAGTTTCTTTGGCCGTTAAGAGCTTGTTTAACTGGCAAAGAATCATCTCCTGGACCATTTGAAATAGCCGAAATTTTAGGAAAAGAAAAAACTATTAAAAGAATAAATTATGCTCTCAATCTTTTGGAAAAATAAATCTAAGATTTTTATTGGACTAGTAATAATTTTAATTATTCCTTTTTGGAGTTTAAAAGCCCAACAGGATAATTCAGTTAATCCAGCAATTCAGGCTGAAACCAATGAAATTGATGATTTAAAAGAGCAGATTCAGCAAAAACAGCAAGAAATTGAAAAATTACAAAAAGAAGCTGAACAATACCGAGCATCTTTAAATGAATCAAGCTCAATGGCTAAAACTTTAAACGCTGAAATAGCAAGAATTAATAAAAAAATAAAATCTTTAGAGTATGAAATAAACATTAATCAGAAGAAAATCGAGGAAGCTCAACTTAAAATCAGAGATTTAAATAATAATATTGATCAAACCGAAGATACTATTGAAGAAAACAAAAAAATTTTAGCAGAACTAGTTCAAACATTAAACGAACTTGACAATCAAAACAATTTAGTTGTTTTATTAAAAATAAATAATCTTTCTGATTATTTTAGTCAATTGGCTTATGTTGAAAATCTCCAGGCAAAGCTTATAGAAAAAACAACCTTTTTAGCTAAGTTAAATGAAACCCTAAATGATTCTTTAAATCAATCAGAAGAGTTAAAAAGACAATACGAAAATTTTCAAAAGGATTTAGCAGCCCAAAAAGCAATCACTAGTGATATTCAGGAAGAAAAAGATCAATTATTAAAAGAAACTAAAAATAGAGAAGCAACTTATCAGTCTTTATTAAATGAAACAATCAGAAAACAACAAGAAGTTGAAAAAGAGATTGAAAAATTAGAAGCTGAATTGCGCGCTAAAACTGATTACTCGGCTTTGCCAACTGGTAAATTCTTTATTTGGCCTATAACTAATGGTTATTTAACCCAAGGATATGGAACAGTGCCTTTAGGAAGTGATACTAGAAAATTTTATTCTTTCCACAATGGAATTGATATTGGTTCAAAATCTGGAATAGGGGCGCCAATTTTAGCAGCAGCTGATGGCAAAGTAACTGCCATAGGCAATGATGGTAAATATGCTTATGGAAAATGGATAGCCATTGATCATAATAATGGCTTTGTTACTCTTTATGGTCATCTTTCTTTAGTTTCAGTAAGTGTTGGCCAAAATGTAAAACAAGGCGAAAGAATAGGTTATATGGGTCAAACTGGCTTAGCAACTGGTCCGCATCTTCATTTTACAGTTTATACTAAAGAAAGCTTTAGAACTGAAAACAGGTGGTATGGGCTTTTGCCTTTTGGAGCAGCTGTTAATCCAATGGATTATACTGTAAAATAAATAAAAAATGAATAGAATTCAATTATTAGCTATTATAATTATTTTTCAAATTATCCTAATAGTTTATAATAGTTTAGCCTTGGCTCAAACAACCGATTTTGAAGATTTATTAACTAAACCAGTTCCAACAACCACTAATTTTATTGAAAATTTTAAAATTAAATTTAACTCCGTAGTCAATTTTTTAAAAAAGATAGCCAATCGAATAATTAATTGGGGAATTCAAAATAGAATAATTTTAAAAATTCGTGAATTTTTAGAAAACTTTTTTAATTATTTAGCTTTAGAAGTAAAACAAGGTTTTGAAAATTTTTCTAATTATCTTGATTCATTTATAAAAATTATTTCTGAGAACTTGCCACAGATTACAGAAATATAATAAAATAGTGGTTCTTGACTAATTTTTTAAGTAGTAATAATATATATTTATATTCAATTAAGATAGCTTAAACGAAGTATGGATATCTAATTATCTCCCCTTTGCATAAGCTTAAGCTAATAAAAACAATGAAGACAATTATCGAATATATTCCCGATTTTTTGGAATACTGCGAAATAGAAAAAAATTTAGCAGATAAATCAATTAAAAATTACGATGAATTTTTAAAGCCTTTTAAAGAGTGGCTTATATTAAGCAATCTCGAAGGATTAAAACCAAATGAGTTAACTAAAGATCATATCTGGGATTATCGTTTATATCTTTCAAGAACTAAAAAACTATCAAAAACTACCCAAAACTATTATTTAATAGCTTTAAGAAATCTTTTAAATTATTTTGCCGAGTACGATATTCCCTCTTTAGCTGTCAATAAAGTAAAACTTTCCCGGGTAACTATGAAAGAAAAGAAAATAAAATTTCTAGATTTAGAACAAATTGAAAAATTATTATTAGCTCCCGACATTTCAACTTTAATTGGTTTAAGAGACAGGGCTATTTTAGAAGTTTTGTTTTCAACCGGACTACGAGTTGCGGAACTTGTTTCTTTAAATAGAAATCAATTTGATTTTAAAAATATTGATCTTAGTCATGATTATGAATTGATGATTGTTGGTAAAGGCGGATATTCCCGGACAGTTTATTTTTCTCCGCGCTCTTTACAATTTTTAAAACTTTATTTAGAAAAAAGAGTTGACAATAATCCTGCTTTATTTGTAAATCATTCAAAGAATTCAAAAAATAGCAGATTATCAATTAGAAGTGTTGAAAATATAGTTAATAAATACTCGCAATTAGCTGGTTTAAAAACCATCGCTACTCCTCACACTTTAAGGCATTCTTATGCTACTGATTTATTAACCCAAGGAGTTGATTTAAGAATGGTTCAAGAATTTTTAGGTCATCGTAGCATTTTAACAACTCAAATTTATACCCATCTTAGTAAAAAATACCTTAAAGATATTCATGAAAAATACCATGGAGGGAAAAAAATAAAAGAATGATTTAATTTTCTTGCCAAAATTCAGGTGGACAATTGATATTAATTGCTTGATTTTCGTAATATCTACTTCCTAAAATCATTCCAATAGCAAAAGATAAAGCAACGAGTAGAAACATAATTATTCCCAAAATTATATCTTCCCTATTATTATCCCAAAAATCTTTTATTTGTTTCTTGAATTTTCCCATAAAAAATGATATAATAATATATTATACATTAATTTAGTTTATTAATAAATATGGCTCATACTAAAGCTGGTGGTTCTACTAAATTGGGCAGAGATTCTGCTGCTAAATATTTAGGAGTTAAAATATCAGATGGTCAATACGTCAAAAGCGGCAATATTATTGTTAGACAGCGTGGAACTCATTTTAGGCCTGGAAAAGGGGTTAAAAAGGGAGCGGATGACACTTTATATGCCCAAAAAGAAGGAACTGTAAAATTTAGAAAAAAAATAGTTACTAATTTTTCTGGAGCAAAAAAGAAAGCTACTATTGTAGAAATTATTTAGTTTTTAATTTTTAAAATTATTTTAAAAACAAGCATTCATTATGCTTGTTTTTGTTTTAATACTCTATCTCGATATTTAAAGTTGCTTTCTCTCCCCTACCAAGATCTATTTCTACTTGATGATGCCCTTTTTCTTTTAAAGAATGTTTTAAATCAATAGCATCTAAAGAAAGATCTATCTTGTATTGACTAAGATAGTTTTTTATGCTGTTTTTATTAACAGCTTCCACTACTCCCCCATTTTTATCTAATTTCAACTTTATTTTCATTTCCAATTTTGAGATTAACTCCTTAGTTTCTTGTATTTTTTTGATTTCTTCTTGGGTATTTTGTTCTATTTTCTTTTTAACTTGTTGTGCTTCAATAATATTTTGTTTAGTGGCAACAATTGCCAAATTTGAAGGAATAAGGTAATTTCTAGCAAACCCATCTTTAACTTCCTTTATCTCACCCTTTTTACCAACTCCTTTTATATCTTGAGTTAAAATTACTTTCATATATTTAAAGACTATTTATTATTTCAATTGCTTTTTCAAGTTGTAAATCTTTATCAGTTGAAGTTGAATTTTGAATTTCAATGTCAGGCACTATTCCAGTTTGGTTAATATCAGTTTCGTTAGGAGTTAGCCACTTGGCGGTTGTTAATTTTAAAGAGGCTGAGTTACCTAAAGAAATTAATTCCTGGATAGTTCCTTTACCAAAAGTTTTTTCTCCAATAATTTTTATTCCCCTATTGTCCCTTAAAGCTCCTGCTAAAATTTCACTTGCTGAAGCTGATCCGTTATTTACCAAAACAACTACTTTATAATTTGAAAAAAGACCTAACCCATTAGTTGTACAATTTTCACATACAAAAGTATTAGTTCCGTCATTTTCTTTAGCAACAACTATTCCTTTAGGCATAAACCAACCAGCAATTTCAATAGCGCTATCAAAATAACCTCCGGGATTGTCTCTTAAATCTAAAATTATTTTATTTTTTCCCGAAAAGAAAATTTTAAGTGCTTCTTTTCTAAATTCACTAACCGCTGGTTCATAAAAATTATGAATTTTTAAAAGTACGATATTGTTGTCTAAATATTCGCTTTCAACTGAAGTAATTTTTATTACATCTCTCGTGATTTCAACTTGATTTCTACCATTTTCATTTTCAATAGTTAAAATAACCTTGGTCCCCTTTAATCCTCTAATTAACTTTTGAGCTTCAGAAAGAGATAAATTATTTGTTGATTTACCATCTACTTCTAAAATCTTATCCCCTGCTTTTAAACCAGCTTTTTCTGCTGGAGTATTCTTCAAGGGGGCAATAACAGTTAAAACTCCGTCTTGTAAACCCATTTCTATTCCAATACCTTCAAATTTTCCAGAGATTTCGCTTTGAAAATCGCTATTTTCATCAGGAGTCATAAATTCAGAATAAGGATCGTTTAAGGAATCAACCATTCCCTTTAAAGCGCCATAAAATAAATCTTCTTCTGAAATTTGATTTTTAAATAACGATTTTTGTTTAATAGTTTCATAAACCTCGGTTAATAATTGAAAATCAATCGAAGTAGTACTAGTTGAAGCTGAATTAGCATTTAGTGGTAGTTTAGAATTAGAAGAATAAGAACCAAGTGCTATGCCAATAGCAAAAAAAACAATAACCAAAATTCCAATCCCAGCTATTTTTATTAAGCTAGTCTTATTTTTTTTAAAATCGTCTTTAAAATTTATTCTTAACTGCATAATTTAAAATTTAATTGTTTTCAAAACCTCGTATTCTGCCCCGGTTCTTTTTAAATTGCTTTTCCAGAATTCAATTTTAGTTATTTCTACCTCTTGGATTAAGTTTAGTGGCAAAATATTTGACCAATTTTTATCAAAAAAATTAAATCTAGCTAAGGTTAAATGAATTATTTCCTCTCTTTTTATAATTCTTTCTAATTCGAATTCTTTATTTAGAGTTTCAAAAATTTCTTGCTTTAAAGATACAAACCCTTGATTGTTGTCAAAAACCAACCAAATCATTCGATAATTAGAATTAAAAGGAGCGAAAGCAATTCTGTTAGTTTTTAATTTAAATTTTTTTAGTTTCAAGCCTTGAACCAGTTCAATCATTCTATTTAATTCCAAATCATTAAGATATTGAGGCGGTAAAATAGTCAAATGCCAGTAATTTTGAGGAGTAAATCTAATTTCTTTGAATTTAGGTTTAATATTTAAAAGAACTTTACTAATTTCTTGCTTAAAATTTTCTTCAAAGGGGATAGCAAGAAATATCCTTTTTTTATCCATAATTCTGTTATATAATATTGTATTATACTCCTATGGAGGAAAATAGTAAAGAAGTGGCTTTTAAAAAACGCAAAAATCAAGAGATTTTGGATTTTATTCTCTTTTTAAAAAAGAAATTAAACGATGAAGAAACTAAAAATTATGGTCTTTATATGAAGCTTTATAAAGAGAATGGTAAAGAAAAAATGTTAGAAGCGTTGTCATTAACTTTAAAAAGAAATCCACAGGAAAAGTTCAGATATTTTTTATCTTTGCTTATTAAATCAGAAAAACAAAAAGAATTATTGAAAGATTATCAAAAATTAAGAAAGAATTTAGTTAAAAAATTTACCCCCCAATATCAAAGAAGAGCTAGCGAAAGAACAAAAATTCAAAATCAGATTTCTAAAACTGAAAGAAAAATAAAAAATAAAAAAATAAAAAATGGTTTATAAAATTGTTACAGGTGAAAATAGCGAAATTCTAAGAAAAAAAGCCCAAGATGTTAAAGAAGTAAATAGTGAAATCAGAAATTTAATCGAGGAAATGAGAAAAATTATGAAAGAAAATGATGGTATAGGATTAGCAGCTCCTCAGATAGGGCTTGATTTAAATTTATTTGTAGCAGAAATAGATTATGATAAAAATAAAAAAGGCAAATTTTATGCTTTGATTAATCCCCAAATTATTTCTAAATCAAAAGCAACTGAAATTGTAGAAGAAGGCTGTTTATCTTTACCCAAAGAATTTGGAGAAGTTGAAAGAAGTAAAAGAGTTACCATAGTTGGTTTAAATGAATTTGGTAAAAAGGTTAAAATAAAAGCTGAAGGATTATTGGCTAGGGTATTTCAGCACGAAATAGATCATTTAAATGGAATATTATTTGCTGATAAAGCGTCTAAAATTAGAAAAGAAAAATAATTAAAATGAATTTTATATTTTTTGGTTCTGGGGAATTTTCTTGGATTATTTTAGAAGAGCTTTTGAAAAATAATTATAATCCAATTTTAATAATTACTATTCCAGATAAGATTAATCAACAGGGAAAAACAATTCCCTTATTTTTTAAAGAAAAAGTAAAGAAATTAGGCTTCAAAATTTTAGAGCCTCAATCTTTAAAAGATGAAAAAGTAAAAGAAACCATAAAAGAAAATCAACCTCAATTTGGAATAGTTGCTCAATATGGCAAAATTATTCCCAAAAACATTATTGATTTGTTTGAACTAGGGATTTTGAATGTTCATCCTTCTCTTTTGCCAAAATATCGTGGTGCAAATCCAATTCAAAATGTTTTATACAATGGAGAAAAATTAACCGGGGTTTCAATTATGTTAATAGACGAATTAATAGATCATGGCCCAATTTTAGCTCAAAAAGAAATTATAATTAATGAAGATGATGATTTTGAAAGTTTATACTTAAAATCAGCTGAAATTTCTAAAAAATTATTAGTTGAAACTTTAGACCTATATTTAACCCATAAAATTATCCCCAAAGCTCAAGATGATAGTCAAGCAACTTTTTGTAAAAAATTTAAAAAAGAAGATTCTTGGATAAATTTAAATAATGAGGCGCTAAAAATTTATAACCAAATTAGAGCTTTAAGTTTCGAACCCGGTTGTTTTTTGGAAATTTCTTTTGAAAACAATCAAAAATTAATAGTTAAAATAATCAAAGCTAAATTAATATCTAAAGACGTTTTAAATAGCAATCTTGGCTTAAAAGAAATTAAAAAAGAACTATATTTAATGCCTAAAAGGGGTTTTATTTTAATTGAAAAAATTCAGCCCTTGGGAAAAAGAATAATGACTGGCAGCGAATTTCTTAATGGTTATAGGCAGAAAATTATATTCTAGCTCTTAAAAGAGCTATTTTTTGCTGTATTTTGAAACATTCAAAAGCAAAGCATAAGCCCAAAGGCAGCTTATTAAAGAAGAACCGCCATAGCTAAAAAATGGCAAAGGTATTCCAGAAACTGGTAAAAGATCTAAATTAACCATAATATTGAATAGAAATTGAAAGCCTATCCAAAAAGTTATTCCTCCAGCTAATAACTTATTAAACATTTCTCTATTTAGTCTAGCGGTTTTAAATCCCCGATTAATAAATAGTCCAATACCAATTAAAAGAATGCTTACTCCCACAAATCCAGTTTCTTCTGCCCAGATTGCAAAAATAGTATCATTCATTGCTTCTGGTAAAAAAGCATATTTTTGTTTAGAATTCCCAAGTCCTACACCCTTTAAGCCCCCAGATCCAATTCCTATCAGGGATTGAGTAACTTGATATCTACTTCCTTGAATATCTTCTTGGGGATTACGATAGGCAATAATTCTTTCTAATCTATATGGTTCGATAAGGGCAAATATTAAAAATAAAATAAAGATAGGAATAGTAATTAATATTAAATTTTTCCAAGAAATTCCAGCTGTAAATAATATTGAAAAAGCTATTAAAACTGTGATTACTAAAACTCCCAATGAACTTTGAGCAATTAAAATTAATGCTGAAATTAAAATTATGATAAAAAATGGCAGAAGTGTATTGGAAAAACTATTAATTTTTGCTTGATTTTTAGAAAAAAATGAAGCTAAATAAATTATTAAAGATAGCTTAAAAAATTCAGATGGTTGAATAGTAAAATTTCCTAATTCTATCCAGCGTCTAGCGCCATTTAACTCTATGCCTAATCCAGGAACAAAAACCAAAAGCATAAAAGCAAATCCTAAAATTATAATCCATAGAGAATATTTTTTAAAAAAATTTAAGTTTATAGAATATAAAATTATCCCTCCCCCAATTCCTAAACCAAGAAATAATAGTTGTCTTTTTAAATAATAAAAAGGATCATTAAAACTGGTTTCTCCCTTGAAAGAAGAAGCGTTGTATAAAGTGAATAAACCCAAAATTAAAAAAATTGCTAACAAAACTACTAGAAATATATCTGGCTTATGGGTTTTCATATTTATTTTTAATTATAATATAGCAAATAGTAAATTAAAATTCACAATTAGCAGCTTTTCTCCAGCCAGCATTTAAGGCCTCCTCTTCACTGCAAAACAATTTTTCTCCGCGATTTTCATCAATTTTTGTTTGAGAATAAGATTGACAATTTGGTAAATGATAAATTTTTTCTCCCTCACTATTAATATTTCCTTTAATATTACAGTCAGAATCAGTAATTTGGGGCATTGGAGAAATAAAAATGTCGTTAGTTTCATTATTAGTTGGACAATTTCCCCATAATCCCCTTTTGTTTTCTCGAGCTTCTTTTTCTGCTTCTAAAAATAAATCGTGATATTTTACATCTGGAGGATAAGTTGCAACCTGAGCATAGCCTTGTTTAATTAATTCTAAATTAACGAAAATATTATCAACGTAGACATAGCGCAATAATCTTCCATATTTGTCAATTTCTGAAATATCTTTTTCTAAAACAACTTTTTTATTTAATACTAATTCTTTATTTTTAAAACTAGCTTCTTTGCCAAAACATTCAACTGGCTTTCGAGGGTCAACTGATTCTGGGGTATTTATTCCAAGATATCTTACTCTTTTTCCATTTTCTAATTCTATAGTATCGCCATCAATCACTCGAGTTACTAATAAACCAGGAGAATTATTAATAATTTCCGGAGAATTTAATGAATCTAAATTTTCAATAGTTTGGCTAATAGATGGCTGACTTGTAATATTTTGATTATTTTCTTGATTTTTGAAATAAGAGTTTTTAGTAATTAATAGCAGAACAACAATTAATAAAACAAGAATTATTCCTATAAAATAAAATTTGTTTTTATTTAAGAACTTAGCCATTAAAATATTATATCATTTTAATAAATTGTTATAAGTTAAAAATATTTTGTTAAAATTTTTTAAATTTCAATATTTAAATAATAATCAGTAACCATTGAAAAAAAACTTTAAAATGGTATACTTTTAGAGTATCCTCCCTGAATTAAATATTGATTAGTATGTTTAAAAAAATAAAAGATTTTGTTGTAAAAAGAAAAGCTTTAAGTTCAATTATTGCTATTGTGGTAATTGGAATCTTGGTTTATGCATTTATTCCCCAAAACAATGCTTCAACTTACAACTATATTCCGGTTAAAACAATGAACATCTCACAGATCGTTTCAGCAACTGGTAATATCAAAGCTCAGCAGGATCTTAATTTAAATTTTGAAAGAACCGGCAAAGTAAAAGCTATCTATGTTAAGGTTGGAGATAGGGTTCAAGAAGGCCAAACATTAATGGTTTTAGAAAATAGCGATTTAATTGCTCAATTAAATCAAGCTCAAGCAAATTTAGCTCAAGCCCAAGTTCAACTTGAAAACCTAAAAAAAGGAGCAAGGCCAGAACAAATTAAAATTTACCAAACCCAATTGGAAACAGCCCAAAATAATCTAAGACAAGCCCAGGAACAAGCTGTTTTGAGTTTAAATACAATCTATACTGATGCTGAATCAGCTATTAGAAATAAGGTAAATCAGGTTTTTGATCCCCCATCTTCTTATTATCCTAAGCTAAAATTTGGTACTGCTTATGTGGATGTTGAAGAAAAGGTTTTAAATCAAAAAGTTAATATTGAACACTTATTGGAAAATTGGAAAGAAGAATTGCCAGAAATTACTGTAAATAATTTAGAAGAGTATTTGAATAAAGAAAAAGAATATCTTAATACTTTAAAAAGTTTTGCAGATGATGTTTATTATCTAACAACTATTGCCAAAACTTATTACTCCGTTACTCCTCAGCAGGTGGAGTTATTTAAAACCGATATTTCTTTAGCAAGAACTACTTTAAATAATAGTTTAAATTCTTTAACTACCTTAAATAATAATTTAAATTCTTTAAAATTGGCAGTAAAATTAGCCCAAGATCAACTTAATTTACAGCAAGCTGGACCAACTGAAGAACAAATAAAAACTCAAGAACTTCAAATTCAAGGATTACAAGCTAGTATTGATGCTATTAATTCTCAAATTGCAAAAACCATACTTATTTCTCCAATCAATGGGCTTATTACTAAAGTTAATTATGAAACTGGGGAAACTGTTCAAATTACAACTCCTGCGATTTCTTTAATTTCTGATAAAAATTTCGAAATAGAAGTTTATATTCCAGAAATCGATATTGCTAATGTAAAAATTGGTAATCCTGCAAATATAACTTTAGATGCTTATGGTAGCGACGTAATTTTTAATGGCCAAGTAGTTTTTATAGATCCAGCCTCAACTATTTTGGAAGGAGTCCCAAGCTATCGAACTCTTTTACAATTTGATAATGAAGATGAAAGAATAAAAGTTGGAATGACTGCTAATGTTGATATAATAACTGCTTACAAAGAAAATGTTTTAGCAATTCCCATTAAAGCAATAATTAATGAAGATAATAGAAAGATTGTGAAAGTTATTACTAATGAAAAATCAGCTAATCCTACAATTGAAGAAAGACAAATAAAAACTGGAATTTCTGACATCAATGGAAATATTGAAATTATCGAAGGCTTAAATTTAAATGAGTTGGTTTTACTTCCCTAAATTTCAATATGCCTTTAATTCAACTTGAAAATATTTCAAAAATCTATAATAGCGAAGAAATAAAAACCATAGCTTTAAATGGAGTTTCTCTAAAAATTAACGAAGGGGAATTTACAGCTATTACCGGTCCTTCAGGAAGCGGTAAATCAACATTGCTTCATATTTTAGGGCTTTTAGATAGGCCAACTAGTGGTGAGTATATCTTTGAAAATAAAAATATTATGAATCTTTCAGATGAAGAACTGGCTTTATTTAGAAACGAAAAAATTGGTTTTGTTTTTCAGGCTTTTTTTCTCTTATCTTCAATAACAGTTTTGGAAAATGTAAAATTGCCCCTTCTTTATTCGAAGGTTGATGAAAAAAAATGGAATGAATTGGCTTTAAATGCTTTAGAAGAAGTTGGTTTATCTAAGAGGCTTAATCACTTCCCTACCCAGCTTTCAGGTGGAGAAAAACAAAGAGTAGCAATTGCCAGAGCTTTAATAAATAATCCCTCAATTATTTTAGCAGACGAACCAACTGGAAATTTAGATAGTAAATCAGCAATGCAAATTATTAAAATTATTAAAAGTTTAAATGACCAAGGAAGAACAATTATTGTCGTAACTCATGAAAGCTATTTGGCTAATATTACTAGAAGAATTATTAGACTTAGAGATGGTCAAATTGAAAAAGATGAAATTAATCAACATCCAATTGATATTAGCAAAGAAGAATTTGTAAAATAATGAAAACAAATTATATTGTAAAAACAGCCTCCAAAGCTTTAAAAAGCAATCGTTCGCGAACTTTTTTGACTTTACTTGGAATAACTATTGGGGTAGCTTCAATTATTATGGTAATGTCTGTTGGTCAAGGTGCCCAAAATATTATTGTTAATCAAATTGAGGGCTTGGGATCAAACATGCTTACAATTATGCCCGGTCAAAAAACTGAAGGAATTTCAGCTTTTGCTCAAATCTATTTAGATTCCCTGACAAAACGAGATGTAGAACTTCTTAAAATAAAATCTAATGTTCCTAATTTAGAAGAAATTAGTCCCTTAGTTTATACTGGAGCAAATTTTACTTATGGTAAAGAAACCTATCAAGGGATGATAGCTGGTGGAGCTGAAAATTTAAGTACCCTTTTTGATGTTTACCCTCAAGAGGGTACATTTTTTACAAAAGACGATGTTGAAAATAATTCTCCAGTAATAGTTATCGGTTCTAAAATTAAAGAAGAACTTTTTGGTTTGTCAAATCCCATAGGAGAGCGAATAAAGATTAATAATAAAAATTTTAGAGTAATAGGAGTTTTTCCCAAAAAAGGAACAGTTTCTTCTTTAAATTTGGATGAGGTTGCCATAGCTCCCTATACTACGGTTCAAAATTATCTTACTGGTTCAAAATCCTTCAATACTATTTTAGTTAAAGTTGATTCAACCGCTAATCTTGAAAGAGCTAAAGCAGATGTTACCTCAACTTTAAGAATGTCCCATAATATAAAAGATCCCTCAAAAGATGACTTTTACATTACTACCCAAACTGATATTATAGATAGATTAACAATTATTACTACGATTTTTACTATGTTATTAACAGCTGTGGCAGCTATTTCTTTAGTGGTTGGGGGGATAGGAATTATGAATATTATGTTAGTTTCAGTAACTGAAAGAATCCAAGAAATAGGATTAAGAAAAGCTTTAGGCGCAACTAATAAGGATATCTTGTATCAATTTTTAACAGAAGCGGTACTTTTAACAATGCTGGGAGGAATAGTTGGAATAATTTTAGGAAGTATTTTATCTTTTGGCATTAGCCTTTTAATGACTAGAATTTTAGGAATTACTTGGAGTTTTGTTTTTCCAGCTTCTGCTGCTTTAATTGGTTTTTTTGTTTCTGTTTTAGTTGGTTTAGGATTTGGAATTTATCCAGCTCGCAACGCAGCTAGTAAAAATCCAATAGAATCATTGCGCTACGAATAATAGTTAATCATTTTTTTTTTCTAAAACTTTTAATCTAATAATCTAACTTTCATTGAGCAACTTTTAAAAAGTTAAATTATTTAGTATAACTTTATAATTTTTAGATATAGTAAAACTAGAAATTTTTATATTTGACTATTGCAATTTGAAAAAGTTTCAACTCCGTTTTCGGTAATAAAAGCAGTTGTTCCTTTATTCCAGAATACTACACTCTCATCATCAAGGGCATAGCGAGCTCCTGAAGCGGAAATAGCCCTAGGAAGAGTTAAAAATCTGCCATCACTTAATTCCAAGTTAACATGGTCTACATGATTAATTTCATCTATATAAAAGCTGGCTTTAATGGACTTATTATCGTCGCAAACAAAAATAAAACCTTGGGCAGTCTCTTCTGAGTTGCTTTCCGGAGAGATAGAGGTTGTTAACTCTTCTTTTGGAGTTTCAATTGGAGTTGGCGACTGGGTTACAAATAAATCTGTGTTTTGCCAAATAATAATTATTATTGCCATTAATGCCATACAAATTAAAACAAGCATTGTATTTTTTTTACTAGTCATATTTTTTATTAATTAAATTTATTATAACATTTATTATTAATTAATCAAAAATTGAAATTAAATATTGGTCTATTGCTCGTTGATCTAAATCGTAAAAATATTGATTGCTGTTATATAAATCAGTTGCCAATTTTACTCCTACAAATCTCCAATGCCAAGGTTCAAATTGATAGTATTTATTATCTTTTGGATAAGACAAAACAAAACCGTATTTATAAGCATTTGATAAAAGCCATTGATATTCAGGGGTTTGTTCAAAACCAGAAAAAGAACCCTTTAATTCAATGGTTGTAAAATCAACAGTTGTTCCCAATTGATGTTCCGAATATCCTTGATCAGCAGAAAAAGAATTGCTTTGGGTTGTTCCAAATTGCATAACATAATTATTTTTGACATTAATTTGATCATAAAAAGAACGATAAGCTGAGGCTATTTTTAGATTTAATCCCTCTTTAGAGCTATCAGTCATTAATTTTTCTAAATAAGGTAAAACTTGGGAGTGAATTTGAAGTGGTTTATCTTGATTATAAAGATATTCTTTGGGAATAAATGTTAATAAAAGAGGAACATAATTTTCGTTTAAAAAATAAACTTTAGAATATTTTTTTAAAAGTTCTGGATCTAAAGTGTTCAATTTTTCCAATTGCCCAACAGTTTGACTAATTGAATTGATTTTATTTTCAAAATAAGAATTTTTATCTTTTTCTGAATTCAAGGCTTCTAATAAATCTTTATTTTCTTTTTCTTTTTCTTGAAGTTTTTGTTCATTTTCTTTGAGTTTTTCATTCAAAGAAATAGTTACGTTGTTTAATTCTTCAAGTTTTGATTTTAATGTTTTATTTTCAATGTTTAAAAAATAGGTTTTATAACCCAAATAAACTATTCCCAGAATAGCAATAAAAATTAAAACGCTAAGGCTGATATTTTTTATTAAGTTTCTTTTCATAATATCTTTTATATTATAAATAATTATTAGTAATAAATCAATTTTCTAAATAAAATTAATAAAAATTAATAAATTAGATAAATAAAAAAGAGCCGCCTTGTCTTGCGACTTAGCGGCTCACAATGCGATTCATCTCTTGCGAGACGAACCGCGTGTAGATCTAATTCAGATTGCTCTAAATTATATCTACATAATTATCCTAGCAAACTTTTTTAAAAAAGTCAAGAAGTTCTATTTTTAATGCTAAAAGGTTAAAGATTTATTTGATTTCAAAAGAAGCTTTTACAATAGCTGTAATTTGTTTATCAATTGTTGAGGTATCATACATTCCATAATCAGAAACTTCTGTTGAATAAGGAGCTGTGATTTGAAAAACTCCCATACTTGCTGATTTTAAATCCCCTATTTTTGTTCCAGCTTGTTCGGCAATTTTTTGAGCTCTAAGTTTAGCATCATTAGTTGCTAATCCTAACATTTCTACTCTTAATTCTGCTAATTTACTATAGTAATATTCTACTGGTTGGCTTGAAAAAACAATTCCTTGATTTATTAAAATACCTGAATTTTGAGCAGCATTAGTTGTTTTATTGATATCGTTTGAAGTAATGGTAATATTTTGAGTTAAAGTATAGCCAGTTGGCTTGCCAGCCCCATAATAATATTTTCCTGAATCATTGTCAGAAAATGGAATAATTACTATTGGGTCAATGGTAATTTCTTGATCAGTTATGCCTTTTTCGTGTAAATAATTTAAGATACTGTCTAAATCTGTTTTCATTTGAGTATAGCCAGCATTAATATTTGAAGCTTCAGTAGTTCGCGTAAAAGAACTACGCCATTTAGCTATATCAGAAGTTATTTGTTTTTGAGTAGAACCAGTAACTGAAATTATGTTATTAGCTCCTTTAATATCAAACAATGTATAGCAAACTACTATTGCTACAATAATTAAGCTTAAGCCTAAAATTACAGCGGGAATTGAAAAAGTTTTTTTGTCCATATATTTTTATTAATTATATCAATAATACAATCTATATTTATAAATTACAACTAAATTTCTGCTTTAATTGATTATCAAATAAATACTAAATCCAAGATAAAATATAAATCCTAAAAATAAAACTAATTGAGTAATAAATCCAGCTCTAATTTTTTTATCTAAAATTTTATATTCTAAATACAAAATTAAAGGTAGATATAAAGCCATTACCAATCCTCCTAAAACAGAACTAAGTGTCAAAAATATCAAAGGTTCTCTTAAAGGAATCAAAATTGCATTAATTACTACAAAAATTGTAATTAATCCGTAATAAAGTTGATGAATAGAAAATTTTTTAATAAATTTTAATGGTTTTTGATATGGACCATCTTGAGAATTAACATATAAAATATCAGAAATAATTCTAGTAAAAGCATCTAACACAGTCCACATTACAGAAAAAATCATAAAAAATGCCATTACTAAAAATAAACGATAACCAAATTCTCCCCAATATACTCCAAAGATATTAGCTTGAGTGATTGCAATATCTAACCCCTCAGGAACTAAATTAAGCGGAGTTAAAATTGTATAAGCATTTAAAGAAACAAGGGTTAAAGTAATTAACCCTAAAAGCCAAAAAATTAATCCCTGATCCAAGGTTATAAGTTTTATCCACTTTTGCCATTTTTTTAGATTACTTTCAGTAGTTTCAAATCTATAACCAGTTGCCGGAATAGCTTCTGTTTTGCCGGTTATTGGATTAGTTATTTTGCCAGCATAAGATCCCATTCCGATTCCTTTATCTTTATACCACAAAGAAACAGCTAAATTTAATAAACCTCCAGCGCCAGCAAAAACTGTTGCTCCTAAAAATACTTCTAAATCAATATTCTGAGGAAACCAGCCAAAATTGATTAAACCTTTTAAAGCTAAAACAAAATTATCTAAATTAAAACTTAAAATAGTAATAATTAAAATTAAAACAAAAAATACTGGCACAATAATTTTTAAAGCCTTTTCTAAAATAGAATAAGCTGTTTTTCCTAAAAAAGTTAAAATTAAAACAATAGCTAAACTTATCCAGGACCACATTAAATAGTTTCCAAATCCAAATAGTTCTTGGAGAATTGTTCCTAAAGTTGTTGCCCAGCCAGGCCAAATATAAAGTACAAAAGCGCTAATAAACCAAAAAATTGCCAAAAACGGAAAAAATCTTGAAGAACTTGTGAAAAAACTTTCTCCAGTGGCAGCTTCTAATCTTCCTATTTCTCGATTAATAAAAAATTGTAAAGTTATACCGAGTAAAGCTCCCCATAAAATTCCTAAGCCATATTTAACTGCTAAATGTGGCCAAAGAATAAGCTCCCCTGTTCCCATTGCCAAACCAGTTACTACTAACCCCACCCCAATAAATTTTCTTAAATTAACTAGTTCTGGCAATTCTTTTGTTTCTAATTCTCTAAATTTTGATTTCATTTTTGAAAATTTTGATTAAAATTAGTTACCTAGCCATAAACCAATATAATAAGTAGTAATTACTACCAAAATGGTTATTGTTAAATGCTCCAAAATAACGTTTATTGGTTTTTCATTTTGATTTTTAGCAATATAAAAACTTAAAATAGTTAAAAGAATTAATCCCCAAGTTAAATTTAAATAAATTGCTAATTGTAAATCAAATAATAAAATTGGAATAATAAATGTCAAAGATATTAAAAATTTTGATAAAAAAGTAGCTAAAGTTGATTCCCAAATTGATTGTTGTTTATTGGAATTTGATTCTTGAGAAATATGAATTCCTAAAGCATCAGATAGGGCATCGGCAATGGCAATAATCAAAATGCCGCTAATAACTATTTGTTTGGAATTTGTTCCAGAATCTAAGCCAATCATTAGTCCTAAAGTTGTAATAACTCCAGAAGTTAATCCAAAGCTTAAACCGGTTTTAAAGGATTGTTTAATCTCTTTTATCATATTTTTTAATTATACTACAACCTATTTTTAAAAAACAATTTTTGTTTTTCTTGATTTTTTATTATAATTAGTCGATAATATTATAGTATTAAATTCTTTTAAAAAAATGGAAGAAAAACCAGAAAAAATTTTAAAACTTAATAAAGTAATTAGAAAATTTATTATTTCTGATTTAATTTTATTTAGTGGCTGGGGATTTATTTCTCCGTTGATGTCTATATTTATTGTTCAAGAAATTGGGGGAAATTTAATAAATGTTGGAGTTTCAGTAGCAATTTATTGGTTTGTAAGATCAATCATTGAGCTCCCTTTGGCTAATAAATTAGATAAAACGCGTGGAGAAAAAGACGATTTTTACGCTTTAATTAGCGGCTTATTTGTTATTGCTATTTCGGCTTTTTGTTTTACAGTAGTTAGTAATATTAATCAACTTTATTTATTCCAATTATTAGAAGGCATTGGATTTGCAATGTATGCTTCTTCTTGGTCTGGAATTTTCTCAAGGCATTTAGACAAAGACAGAATTGCTTTTTCTTGGTCAGCTGACCATATAGCTGTTGGTATTGCTTCTGCTCTTGGAGGAATTTTAGGAGGAGTAAGTGCCACTCTTCTAGGCTTTAGATTTATTTTTATTTTTGGAGGAATTTTATCATTAATTTCAGCAATTATTATGCTTTCTATTCCTAAAATTATTTTTCCAAAATCAACAAGTAGTGATAATCAACACTCATCAACTACTACTGACCATTCAGCCAAAAGTATAACTTAAAAATAATTTAATTTTTTATTAAAAATCGTAAGGCAATGAGTCAAAATCCGATTTTATTTTTTTATATTTATTTTTTAGGGATTTAACCTTAAAAGCGGTAGCAATCCCAAAAATTCCAAAAGTAATTGCAAAAATAGCAATTATAATAGCTAATACTAAAATTGTAATATTGGGCCAAACTAAAGTAGCTATTCCAAAAGTTAAACTTAGTATTCCTATTAAAAGGATTTGCCACCAAGAGCTAGTAATTGAATCTATAAAATAGTCAAAAATTCCTAAAGTTGGATTTTTTACTTTTTGATTATTTTCCATATTTTTTATTTTTTAATTTTAATTATTTAAAGCATTTAAAGATCGTTTAATAACTTGGATTGCAGAATTAATCGTATCTCGATCTTCTGGGTGAATGTTCCTTCTTATTTCTCGTGCTTCTTCTAATAAAGATTCTAAAGATTCTCTTAAAGTTGGTTCGTCATCTAATGTTGTCATGTTCAAAGCCCTAATTTTTTCTGCTTGCTTGATTGTAATCTGGTATTTATTTACGAATTCCGGAAATCTATTTCTAAAATCAGCGTCAGACAGCAAATCAATTAATACTGTAAGTCTTTCTATTATTTCTCCAAATTTATCTTCCTTTGAATTTTGTTGGGGTTCCCCCTCTATTTTATTAAAATTCATATTTTTTAAATTAATTAACTTTATAATTATTATATGCTTTTTAAAATTTTTATTTCAAAATGTTTGGTTATTGAAAAATTAGTTGCACAATTACAAAAAATATATAAAAAGAAAGAAGTATTATTCCCTCTCTTTTTGTTATTTTTTGATGGGTTCTAACAAAGATAAAAAAGAAAATACTGGAAAGAATCAAAAACAATCTGGAAATAGCAAAAGGCGAAAAATCAGCTATAAAAAACGGAGAAGCTAAGCCAACTATTCCCAAAACCAAACTCGAAGGAATAACTACTGCTCCCATAAGATCTCCCAAAATAAGCCAAGTTTCATCTTTTTTAGCAGAAGAAATTGAAAAATAAATTTCTGGCAAAGCATTTCCTAAACCTATAATCAAAATACTAATTAAAGCAATTGAGGTTCCCAATTTTTGCGAGAAAAACAAAGAAGATTGAATAATTCCTTCAGCAGCAGCTATCAGTAAAATTATTCCAATAAGAATTAATCCTGTTTTTTTAAGAAAAATTTTCCAACCATTTTTAATAGTTAATTTTTCTTTTTGTTCCCTTCCCTCACCATCATAAACTTTTTTAAATCTTTCTTCTTTTGAAAAAAGCCAATAAATATAAGCAAAAAACAAAACAAGCATAATAATGCCATCTCCCCTCGATAGACTTCCATCAATTAATAAAAGTAAAGGGGTAATTGCAGCAATTAAAGTAAAAATAGAACTTGATTGAACTGTTCTACTTTCAGCAATTATTCCTTTAGGAGCTATGATTGCTGCTAAACCAATAGCTAAAGTTAAATCAATAACATTACCGCCAACCACATCTCCTAAAGATATTTCTGGGGTTTTATTTAAAATTGAAACGATTGCTAAAAATAGATTAGGTAAACTTCCGGCAAAAGCCATTATAAAAAACGAGACTACAAATTCTTTCCATTCCAAAATTTTACCTATATCAATCAAATTTTTTACTAAAATTTGAGAAGCAAAATGTAAGATTACACAACTAATTAAAAATATTGCTACATATCCAAAAGTAATCATAATTGATATTATAATATATTTATTTTAAAAATCAAAAAATTTATAAATTTTTAATAAAAAAGTTAATGGTTTTAATTTGGAAAGCTGAAAAAGTTATTGTATATAACTGATAAATATGATACCATTTTAATATATAATTAAATTTACATAAAAAATTATGGAGAAAATAAAAAATAAAAAAGAGAAATTCTCTTTTCCAATATATGCTAAAGTTATATTAATAATTTCCGTATTACTTAATTTGTTTATGGCAAAATTTTTCTTTGTATTAAACTGTACGGAATATAAAGAAAATGGATGGTTTTGTAGCTATATGTATCCTAGAGATATATCAGAAAATAAAAGAAAAGAATTGGAACAAAGGTGTATAAAAGATGGAGGCGATTCAATGGTTTCAAGAGCTATCTCTGGTGGTGAATATTTTGTTTGTTCTATACCTTTTTCAGATTATGGAAAACCGTGTACAAATTCTAGCGAATGTAAGGGAGATTGTGAATATATTGGAGCTATACCAACTTTCTGTGTAAATAAAGAAGATAATGTATATAGCTGTTCAGAGAAAATACAAGGTACTTGTTCAAAAGAAAATTATTCAATTTGTTCGTTTTGGAAAGAGGTAAATGATCAACAAATAATTCATCACCTACCTATTTGCGAATATTAGATTGTTTTGAGAAATTTCAGAAACCAATTTACATTGTTTTCTGTGCTATATTTACATTACAAACCAAAATTTAGCAGAAAATAATTTGTAATAACTATTACTATAAATACAATAATACTAAAAACTATTATCTTTAATAATTCCATTTTTACTTCTACTTTCTTTTTGATAACAAGATAAAAAGTCTTTATGATTAAATAAAAGATATATAGTATAATTAGTGTGTTCATCAGGTTAAGAGATTCTAGTAAAAAGTAAACGAAAGAATCTTGTTGTAGTAAGAACAAGGGTATCGATATTATTAGAAAAATCAAGAAAATATAAAAGTAATTTCTCAAATTTCTTTTATTATTTTCATCGACTTTATTTGTTCTCTTGTTAACCAATTCGATAATTAGAGATTCAACAATAAGATATATAGAAATATTCAATACAGGCAACGTTATTAGCAAAAGTAATCTCGTAATTAACGAAAAATCAATATTAGACATAAAAATTTTGTTTAATTTATTTCTTCAATTGGTATTATAATATATTTATTTTAAAAATCAAAAAATTTATAAATTTTTAATAAAAGATAAAATCAGTTAAAATTTATTTTTATTTAAAGTTATTCTCCACAAACAAGACAAGTCGAATCAATAAGCTGTTGAGTTGTTACATTTTTAATATTTTGTTTTTCAAGCCAATCTAAAAGTTTAATAAATTCATTCCACCAATCAGAATCATCAGTTAAAAAATAAGGATGAAATTCGGTAATAAAAGGATTTTCTGCTTGTTGATGAATAGTAAAATATTCTTGGATAGTTTCTCGCCATTCTTTAGCTGTTTTTCCAAAAGAAGACATTGCTGTATCGCATAGAACATAACCGCTTTGTTTTACGCCTTCAATAGAAACTACATAAAAACCATAATCATTAGAACGATACGGAATAAAAGAGGCTTCTGGATGCCAATTAATAACAAAGCTTCCATTCCAAGTAAATCCTAAATCTTTAACAATTTCATTAGTATCTTTATTTTGACTAAATCTTTGAGATCTAAAACCAGCTATTTCATGTTCTAAACAATTTTCAATAGTATCTTTAGTATTTTTAATAATTTCTTCTTGTTCTTCTCTTGTTAAGTCAGCTAATTGAAGAAACTCACCATTTTCGTCTAAAGCATAACCAAAAGCAGCAATTTCATAGCCTTTTTGATCTAAATCTTTAATAAGTTGACAATTATTCAGAGCTAAATCCTTGCCAATAAAAACAGTAGCTGGTTGAAGATTTCTTGCTTCTAATTCATTTATTACCCTACTAAGAGCTTCCGGATTTTGATATTCAGTTACTTGTAAATTTGTTAAAACCAGAGGTTGTTTTTGGGATTCTTGAAAAACAAAAAACCAAATAGCTACGCCAATTGCAATAACTATTAATATAATTAGAATTGTTTTTTTCATATTTTTTAAATTTTTAATTTTCGACTATTTTTTTAAAAAGTATCTTAAACAATTATTAATGAATATATTAAAAATATCAAGACAATAATAATAGCAAAGAATAGTATTGTATGAATAAAATATTTTACAGCTTCTTTTTTATTTTTTTCTAAAAATAAGATAATTGGTTGATATAAAAAGATATACCCCATTACCGCTACTGACAAAGTAAGAAGAGACAACATTATTATCGGCATAATAAACTGTTCTAAACCTTCATTAGTATATCCAGTTTCTATAGAATCAATAGAATTAATAAACAACACAATTAAAACTATATAAATTGTTGCTGCCAAAGCATTATAAATTGGTTTTTTAGTCATATCTTTACTATTTTAATCTTCTATTAGATTTGATTTATCTTATTTGTATTTATTATAGCAAAAATTAGCGAAAATGAGAGTTTTTTGTTTGATTGTGTTTTAAATTTTTTAAAAATTTTAAAATCTTGACTTCATAGCATATTTATGATACCATTTATAATAGTGACTTCATCGATAATCTATTTTAGATTATTAAAGAAGTTTTTTAGACTTAACAAATAAGGAGGTTTTTAAAAAATAAAGTCTAAAATAGCACCTTTAAAATATATTCAGTTAATTTAATTGCTTTCTGAACAATAAAATAATGCTTTGAGAATGAAGGAAGGAAAAAATGAGATTACAAGATATTAAAGTAAAATTAAGTTTAATCACCATTTTGGTAATAATATTGTCTTTGAAAATATTAAATACCAACAAACTATTTTTATCATCTACCGAAGTAGTTGTAAATACCGCTACTCCTATTATTGGAGAAAAAACAGAACAAGAAATATCTACATCGCTGCCAAATTTAACTTTTTCCGAAGAAAACCCAACTTATGTTTTGCCAACACCTATGCCCACAGTAACAATCCCTTATTTTGTTAAGGAAAATTTTGAAGATAACGAAGAAATCTATTTAAAAATTCCTAAAATTGGAATAGATACTCAATTGGGAATGGCTTGCGGAAATAACGAAAACGATTATGACTTTTCCAAACTTGATGAATTACCTCTCTGGATCTGCCCCCACCCTAATGATGGTTATTTAAATTCTCTTGGTTTAGCTGGAGCAAGTATTATTCTTGGCCATAGACAATGGGGTCCCTCGCCTAAGATTTTTGCTAAATTGGATAAGATTGAATCAGGAGATGAGGTAATGGTAAGTAGTAGCTCCATGGTTTTAAAATATAAAACTCAAGAAACTGTTGAGCTAAAATCTGAAGATCTATGGCAAAAAATTTCAGAGATTAATACTCAAGGCAAAGAAAATAATCAATCGTATTTAATCCTGATTACTTGTACGCCATATGGAACAGATTGGCGACGATTGCTGATAATTACTACTCTTGAAAAAGGAGAATGGAAATGAAACCGAATATTGTTGTTATAGTTCCGGCTCACAATGAAGAGAGTGTTATTGAAAAAACAATTTATGATCTCTTAAACCAAACATTACCAGTGAACATTATTGTAGTAGCAGACAACTGCACAGACAAAACAGTACCATTGGTTAAAAAGATGCAAGAAAGTTATCCTGGCGTTGCCTTAATAGAAACCGTTAATAACACCCACCGAAAGGCAGGAGCGATTAATCAAGCCCTTAAAACTTTAGTTAGTAAAGACATTGATGCAGTATTATTAATGGACGCAGATACAAGAATTGATTCTAAAGCGGTTGAAGAAGGCTGGAAAACACTTGAAACGAATCCCCAATTAGCAGCAGTTTGCTCAAGGGCAGGAACATTAGAATATCAAGGCTATAATCCGTGGGAATACCTGCTATACAAACTTCAAAAATTAGAATATTCGGGTTTCGACTCTCAGCGAGTAGAAACCCTTGATAGAATTAAAGTCGTTCATGGAACGGCTGCCCTCCATCGTTGGAGGGCGCTTCAACAGGTTGGTTTTTATGATGAAGGAAATCTTGTCGAAGATTACGAACTTACTATCCATTATAAAGAAAAAGGATGGAAAGTAACAGTTGATCTTGATATGAAAGCTTGGACAGATGTTCCCCTTTCTCTCAAAGCTTTGTGGAAACAACGCCTCCGTTGGTTACGAGGTGGCGTGGATAGCTTACGAGAACACGGTTGGAACAAGGCTACTCGTGGAGATATTTTAAATCATTTTTTGTTCATTGTTCTGACCGTTTTTCAAACCTATCTTTTAGCTTTAATATTTGTAATGTTAAGTAAAAATATACCTTGGAGAATGAGTCCATGGTTAATAGGCGTCATCTCTTTAGGATATTTAGATGGAATTTATAGGTTGAAGTATGTTCAGAATTTAAAAGTAGATGATGTTGTAATTCGGATTTCTTTAATTCCGGAATTACTATACAGCTGGTTTCAGGCAGTAGCAATGCTGTATGCCTACTGCCTCAGCTTTGCTAAGATAAACCAAAATTGGTAGAAAGGAAGTAAAATGTATCGTCCGCCTGTTTCTGTTTTGCCTCCGACTGGAGGAGGAGTATTGATTGGAACCGCAGGATTGATTGCGGGATATATCTTGAATAATTGGCTCATTGTTGGCATTTCGTTGCTAATAATAGCAATTATTATTTTCTGCTTTGTTCGTCTTTACCTAGGCGAAAAAAGATTAGAAAACGAGATAAAAGAAATTAAGAAAAAAATTAACAACTGAATAATTGAGGTAAATAAAGATCACGATTCGTGCTTTCACGAAGCTTACCGCCCTCAAGGTAAGCACCGAAAGGTTAAAGTGATCTTTTTTTATTTGGTAAAAATTAACTATTTATCCAATAAAGATTATTTGGAATTCATAACCGGCTTTTATATTGCAAACTGACTATTATATAAGGAGGCATAAAAACCATTTTGATTAAGCAATTGTTCGTGTGTTCCTTGTTCAACGATACTACCATCGCGCATTACCAAAATTAAATCAGCGTTTTGAATAGTTGAAAGCCGATGAGCAATTATAAAACTTGTTCTACCTTTCATCATTTTATCCATAGCTGCTTGAATAATTGCTTCGGTACGAGTGTCAACAGAACTTGTTGCTTCGTCTAAAATTAAAATAGGAGGGTTGACTAACATTGCTCGGGCTATAGTTAAAAGTTGTTTTTCGCCTTGAGAAATATTGTCAGCTTCTTCGCTAATTGCCATATTATAACCTTCTGGCAAAGTACGAATAAAATGATCAGCATAAGCTGCTTGTGCTGCTTTAATTATTTCTTCTTCAGAAACATCTGTTTTGCCATAAGCGATATTTTCTTTAATTGTGCCATTAAAAAGCCAAGTATCTTGCAAAACCATACCAAAAAGTTTTCTTACATCGGATCTTCTCATCTGTCTAGTATCTACTCCGTCAATTTTAATAGCTCCACTAGTAACATCGTAAAAACGCATCAAAAGATTAACTATTGTTGTTTTTCCCGCTCCAGTAGGTCCAACAATAGCAACTTTTTGGCCCGGTTTAATACTGGCGTTAAAATCTTTAATAATTAACCTTTCGGGTGTATAACCAAAAAAAACATGAACAAATTCTACTGCGCCTTTTACTTCTTTCAAAATAACGGGATTAGCAATATCTGGTGTTTCATCTTCTGCCTCTAAAAATTCGAATACTCTTTCAGCAGCAGCTGCTGTTGATTGAAAAACATTAGCAATGTTAGCAGTTTGAATAATGGGACGATTAAATTGATTCATATATTGGATAAAAGCCTGAATACCACCAATACTCATTTTTCCTTGAATAGCCAACCATCCTCCTAGTACTGAAACTGCCACAAACCCAGAATTTTCAATAAAATTCATTATAGGATGAAGAAGTCCTGAAAAAAAATGCGACTTCCAGGCATTATCATAAAGACTGTCATTGATCTTGCGAAAAATTGATATCGATTTTTCTTCACCGTTAAATGCTTTGACTATTGTGTGACCAGAAAACATCTCTTCAACATGACCATTTATTTTCCCCAAAAAAAGTTGCTGATTAAAAAAATACTTTTGTGATTTTTTAATAATCAAACTGGCTAAAAAGAAGCCAAGAGGTAAAATTATAACTGCTACTAATGTCAACTGCCAGCTAATTATTACCATCATCACAAAAACACCACAAATAGTGGTAATTGCAGTAACAAGTTGGGCTAATGCCTGATTAAAATTCTGACTTACTGTATCGACATCGTTTGTCACTCGACTCAAAATATCGCCATGGCTTTCTTCGTCAAAATAACGTAAAGGCAATCGATTAATTTTTTGAGAAATATTTTTTCTTAAATTAAATGCAACTTTTTGAGTAACTCCTACTGTAATCCATACCTGAAAATAATGGAGCAAAGCATTTATTAAAAAAATCCCAATTAATATTTCTATTAAATGTAAAATAGCCGAAAAATCAACGCCATTTCCTTGAAAAAAATCAAAATCTTTTGTCGCTCCTATTCCTGCAACAATTTGATTAGTAATATTCCCCAATATTTTTGGAATAAAAAGAGTACAAATTGTACTCGCTATAGCAAATATTAAAACTAAAATAATTGAGAGATGATAAGGCCTTAAGTATTTTATAAGTTTCCGCATCGTTCCCTTAAAATCTTTTGGTTTTTCTACTGCTCCTCGTATTCCTCTAGCACCCCTGCCTCCCATACCAAAACCAACTGGTCTTGGTTTTTGGGGCGGTAAATTTACTGAAAAATTATTTTGGTTTGGAATAGATTTTTCAGTCATATTTTTAAGTTAAATCTTTTGCTAATTTTTCTGGGGGTAGTTGAGAAGTAGCAATTTCTCTATATACTTTACAGGTAGAAAGAAGTTCTTTGTGGGTTCCCTCGCCTACTATTTTTCCTGCCTCTATCACAATGATTTTATCAGCATCCATAATAGTGCCTACTCTTTGAGTAACAATAAGGATTGTTTTGCCTTTTGCTTCTTTTCTCAAAGCGTTTCTTAAAGCAGCATCAGTTTTAAAATCCAAAGCAGAAAAACTATCATCAAATAAATAAAGTTCCGGATTTTTTGCTAAAGCTCGAGCAATGGCTAAACGTTGTTTTTGCCCTCCAGAAAAATTAGAACCAGCCTGAGAAACGGAGCTATCAAATTTTTGTTCTAATTCTTTAATAAACTCAAGAGCTTGTGCTGTAGCTGCGGCTCGAAAAATTTCTTCTTCGGTAGCGTTAGGATTACCATAAGTAATATTTTCCTTGATCGTACCGGAAAAAAGCATAGCTTTTTGAGAAACATAGCCAATACGTGCTCGCAAATCATGTTGCTTCATATCACGTACATCAACATCATCAACTAAAATTTGTCCTTCGGTAACATCATAAAAACGAGGAATAAGATTTAAGATAGTAGACTTACCACTTCCAGTAGCACCAATAAAAGCAGTAGTTTGACCAGGAAGAGCAATAAAAGAAATATTATGCAACACTGGTTCTATAGCTCCTGGATAGGAAAAAGTAACGTTTTTAAATTCAACTTTTCCACCTTTCTTAGGGGCTTTACGAGGTTTTACTGGATCTTTTATTTGAATATCGGTTTCCAATACTTCAGCAATTCTATTAGCCGAGACAGAAGCTCTTGGAATTGCAATAAAAATAATTGAAATCATTAAAAAGGCAGAAACTGCTTGCATCGAATATTGCAAAAATGCAAGCATGTTTCCAACTTCTAAATTGCCCAACTCAATTTGATGAGCGCCAAACCAAACAATAGCTATCATCATAAAATTTAAAATAAGCATCATAACTGGTTGTAGTAGCATCATTAATCGACCAACAAAAACATTAAGTTGCGCAAGGTCTTTATTTACTTTATTAAATTTCTCTTCTTCGTGTTTTTCCATATTAAAAGCTTTTATTACTCTCAACCCGGTCAGAATTTCTCTTGTCACTAAATTTAATTTATCTAATAGTTTTTGAAGCTGAGTAAACTTTGGCACAACTATTTTAAAAATTAAAACGATTATAAAAATTAAAGCAACAACAGCAACTCCCATAATCCAAGTTATTGATGGAGCTAAGTGATAAGCCTTAAAAGTAGCAAGTACACCAATTATAGGAGCCATCAAAGCTAATCGAAAAAGCATTGTAAGTACTACTTGAATTTGATGTACATCATTAGTAGTACGAGTGATTAAAGAAGCAGTTGAAAATTTATTAAATTCAACAAGAGAAAAATTTTCTATTTTAGAAAATATTGCATTTCGTAAATTCCTAGCAAATCCCGTACCAATTCTTGAAGATAAATAATTTACACCCACTGTAGCTAGGCCACCACCAATAGCAATTAGTATCATAATTAAACCGTAATTAAAAATTGTCTCAGTATTTTTGCCAAGTATTCCTTCGTTAATAATTTTTGCCATATAATCAGGCAAGGCTAAATTTGCTGAAGCCTGACAATATATAAAAACGACCATCAAAAGAAGTGGCAAAATATAAGGAGAAAGATATTTTAGAAGTTTTGTACCTGACATTAATAATTAGCCAATTGCTTAGTTTTAATAAACCGATTTAGTTTAGCAAAGTTTCATTTTCTAGTCAAAGAATATAAAAATCATCCTCTGGACGATTTTTATTTGATTTTATTTTTTAGAATTTTATTCGAAGAATCTTCAGGGCTCTGAATTGTAAACAACGTTAGAATAATAATTGAAAGACAAAACGAGTATATTTATATTCCAAACTTGAATCCACAAAATTAATAATAGGTTATCATATTTTACCCTACCCTGCTACTCACTTTTTATTATAATAAAAAACTTTCAGAAATGAGAGTGTTTTGTTATAAGCTAACAAGCGTTCTGATTTGTTCCTTTTCTTAATTTTTTCTTTCATTATTTGTAAAAATCTTCTATGAGGGCATTATATTCATAAACGAGATTATTGTACTTATCCATCTCTCTATTATACTCGTTTACTCGAAGTTCGTATTTATCATAAGCCAATTCGTATTGAGAAAATAACTGTTTATATTCATTGTATGAGGTATAGTCTCTCAATATTTTATATCTTCTATAAGCTGCATTAGCTTGTTGGTCGTAATAATCAACATTAGCTTCTAATTGCTTAATTTCTTTTTGGAGTGAATCTAAAACTCCATCCAATCTAACAAGTTCTTCTTCTATGGTTTTTATTCTTTTTAAAACTTGAGCCGTCTCAATTATCCCTTGATAACTATTCCCATCTGCCATCACGTAAATTTCTGCATCTTTTAATTCTGATCCGCCCAAATTGAATCTATTTTCCTCTTCAAATAAATTTATAGATGTTCGCATCTTAGCCATTCCAACGCCAATATCTATTGGTACTTCCCCTATCTTAAATTTCTTCCCTGTGGTCTCTATGTAACAATAGCCCGAGTCATATGAAGAATATTCCTTAGTACACTTAACTGCTGGAGCTATATGGCCCACTTCCCCTTCTGTCACAGGCTCATAGACAAACAGAGCAAACCCGTAACCCAGTTCTTCTATAAGAGATGCGGCCAAGAAGGTTTTATCAGTGCAAACTCCTTTATTATCATATAGAACTTCATATGGATATCTTGGAAACGCAAGTTCAACTTCGGAAATATTATTATAATAATCAGGAAGAGACGAAATAAACTCAATCTTACTCTGGTCATAAGGAATTGATTGAACAAAGGCTACGGTCAATTCCAATAATTCATCGTCCGTCAATCCTCCTTGCAAGGCTACTTCTCTAATATCTGACGCAATTTTAGTAATTGTATTATCTTCTTCTGGCCACTCCAAAAATTCTTTTAAACAAGCTTTATAATTTCCCGCTTCTTCAAGCCAACAGTATTTTTCTGGTTTTGAATTATAATAATCGTAAACTGTTCCGTAAAGAGTTTCTGTTATAGAATACTTCAATCCCTCGTATTCCCATTCAAAAATTATGGTTTTTGGCTCCGCCAACTGAGGAAATTCTCTTACCCCGGGTTCGCCATTAGAAAAGATAATCCAGAGAGTCAAGGCTGCAATAATTATAAAAATGATTAGCTTCCGATGGTTAGTATATTCTACCCTATACTTATCAGGGACTTTATAGTAATCATTTTTTTCCCCATCTATAATTTTACTTTCCCTTTTTTCATCGGAAGTTATTTTTTCTCTTATAACCTTAAAACAATGGGGACATTCTCTTGTCCCCTCGCTAATTTCTTTTTTACAAAACGGATATATAGCGTGATGACCCTCAATTCTTCTACCACAAAATTTACAAAACCCAGCCTCCTCTCTGTTTTCTTTCCCACAATATTTACAGAACATATTTATTTAATTTTTAAACCGCACTTGTCACAAAATTTGCTATCGCTATCTAATTTATTACCGCATTTATTACAATAAAAAATTTCCGGTTCCTTCTTTTTTTCTTGCAATATAATATGCCGTGCTCTTTCGACTTGATACGCTTGCCAAAATGCCCCCATAAAAATTGCCCAAGAAAGAATAGGCATTATTATATTGCCACCGCTAAAATCTTCAGTAGAAAAACCGCTAATGAGCTGAAGACCTTTATCAAAAGTCCAGTAAATCATCGCAACTATCATTGCCCACTTTTTCCCTTTATAGACAAAGAAGGCCAATACCAATATCAAAACAATATCTATCCAGACTTCGGAAGGAAACCAGCCAATCATCGCATAAATTAAACTAATAATTGCAGCAAAAATCATTAAAGCGGTTGCTACCTTCCTTGCCGATTTGAAGAAACCCAAAGTGTTGTAATTTTCTACTTGATTCTTTAATTCTTCTTCATCCATTTTCCACTTAAATAAACCGATAAAAAGGTTCTCTGATTGTTTTTGTTCTTTATTGTTGTTCATATTTTTTAGCCACTTTATTCTGGCGGAAACATAAAGCTCACTTGGCAGGACAGCTTTTGAACATATAAATAAAAGAAAGCTGTCCTCGTTCCTAATTTAATTATATCACAAGTTAAGCAATTATTGACACTGGTTTGACATTTCGGGTATACCCTACCCTGCTACTCACTATTTTTCTTATTATTCTTTATTACTTCCGTTGCCTCTTTATATTTAGAATTTTTTTGATTCTTTCAACTCTTTGTATGTAATTTTAACCTTCAAACGTTTCCAATCTTCGGCTGAAAGATTGTGTTTTTCTTGTATCTTTTTGCCAGAAATATCATCTAATTCGTTAGAATACTCTGTTTGTCTAGCAACCATTTCTTCCCATTCCTTTTCTTTGCCGACCAGATGTTTAGAAGGGAATTTTTCTAATGCTTTTAAAAAGTTTTGGCGCTTTTCTTCTTCGTACTCTTTTCTAATTAGTTCTTCTTCCTCGCTTAATTCTAATTCTGATTTTAACTTAATCTTTCTTATAATGTAAAGAAAAAGCCCAATAACTCCACCAATAACTCCACCAATAACTAAATACATTATTGATTCGACTAAAAAATCATTCATATAATTTGCATTTTATTTATTTGCTACTCTGGCGAAAGTGCAAAACTCGTCGCCAGCGATAGTTTTACACTTATGGTCTTTTGGTTAATTCGCTAGTAGTTAATAGCTATGTTTAGAGGTTGTTTTGCTTAATCAAATTTTTAATCAAGCGTCTTAATGGTTATATCAGCTTTGCCTGTTAGCTATGTAGTTTCCCTTATTCTTATAAAATCATCACTCATTTTTTAAAAATGTTAATACTCTTTTGTAAAATACTTACCTTCTTTATATGTATCGATTAATCCGTCTCCGTCCGTATCTACAAATTCACCATCAAGGGGGTCGCCCTCTTTCCAGTCGGGGTTCTCGTATACTATTGCACAAACATTTTTTTTCTCATCATAAGAATAGTCATATACATTACTATACTTAGATTTTATATAATTATAAAACTTATAACACTCCGTTCTTCTTTGGGCTACAAACTCTTTATTCTCTTGCCTTTGTTTACTAACTTGGCTGGCATAATAAAAACCACCTAAAATAAGACTTGCTATTAAAATTGTAGCTGGTAATATTAGTTTGTTATTTTTTTCTGTCATAGATTTTATTTTATCGTATTTTACCCTACCCTGCTACTCACTATATAGAATAAAATTTCTTAGAGCAACTGGGTTTTTTGTTTTGGCTAAATAAAATAGACTTATTTTTATTGAACCCCCATCTGAAATTTCTGAAGTAGCAATAGTCCGATAATTACTTTTATATTTTAACAAAAATAGCATCAAAAACCAAAATTGATACTACTTTTATTAATAATTAAAAATTACCTTTTTCGTAATCTTTCTTAAATTCTTCATCCCAATTAATATATTCTTTTATTTTTGTAGCCGTTGGTCGCGGTTCCAATGATTTTTCTGTAAAATCAATCGGCACCCAATTTTTATCTTGAGGATTATAAAATTCTAACCAGGCATGTCTATCTTCCGATTCTTTTGGAAGATTTTTTTGTTCTTCAAATATCCCGTGAATAAATTTTACCGGTATTCCAAATTTTCTTAACGCTGTTCCAAAAATTTTTGCATAAGAACCACAAGAAATCATTCCCCTTTCTATCATTTCTTTTAAAGAAGTAAATCTGGAATCACTTAGTGATTTTCCTGTATCTTTTTTCTTACCATATAAATTATCTAAAGTTTCTCTGGTTTTTAAAAAAACTTGATACAAATTATTTTCTTCTTGAAATAAATTTTCTATCTTTTCCCAAAATTCTTTTGGAAGGTCCTCTTTAATCTCGAGATATTCTTTCAATTTTTCTATGTTGATATCTCGATATTCTAATGGTTTTATGCTCTCTAGTACAGATTTTAATTGTTTTTGATCTTTTGATTCTTCTTTTTCTTTAGATTTAACACGCTTCTTTTCAAATAATTCCATATTTTTATAAAATATTTAATATATTCGATAGGTTTAAGACTCGAAATCTTTCCTAATTATTTCTATCGCATTGATTAAAATTTAGAGCAAAAATTTTGAGCTTGTCGAAGGGCTCCCCGTATTAGACGCATTTAGAATAGTAGATTGGAAGAAAACAAGGGAAGAAATTGAACCTTTTAGAGTTATGATAGAGCAAAAATTGTCAATTGTAAATACCTAAACGAGGCTATTCTAATTTTTCAGAATAGCTGGCAATAACTGGGATTTATAGTTTGCATAGATCCTTGAAAAATAGCTAAAAATAAGAGAAAATAAAGCAAAATTGTAATAAAATTATAAAAAAGTAATGAATAAGGAAACTAAAATTGATAGCAAAATTATAAATTTTATTATCTTAGGACTTTTTCGTGATAATAAATTTCATAGCCTAAATGATAAAAGTGGGAAGGAATTTTATATAGATATTCTTGATGAGCTATTAGCCGAAGATATTGAGCTTGATCTTTTATTTAAAAGTAGAACAAAGACAGAACTAAAAAATCCCGAATATTTTTCTTCGAAAATCGCTGAAATAACAACGCCCCTCTTAAAAAAAGTTAAAGAGGCATTAAAAGCGTTAGAAGAATATAAATGGCTTAAAATTAAAAAAATAAATCTTGAGGTTTTTGAAAAAGGATGGGAAGATAAGGCTTTATATGAAGATAAAATTATTCCCGAAGGAAAATTGTTGACTCCTATTATAAAAATAACAGCGAAAGAGATTAACTGGAGTGAATTTATTAAGTATATTGCAGCTAATAACGATAAAAATATGTTAGATTGGGATAATATGTATGCCCCACAAAAACAAAAACATTTACTTATATATTATATTAATCAAAAAAGAATATTATTAGAAAAAGACAAAAATATTATACTTTCGCCTAACTATGATAATTGGAAAGAATTGGATATAAGACGAATTCAATTTTTAAATGCCCTTCAAGAATTAGAAAAGGATGGTTTAATAATAATAAATGGATTTAGTCTTTGTAATCCTTCAAATTTGTACTATTATCCCTCTATTAAGGCTAATATAACCATAAGTAAAAAATTTGGTGAATTTATAAAAACCATAGAAAGTAAAACAGAAAAGGAATATACTGCAACTTCTCAAAATCAACCCTCAATTGCTAAAAAATTAGACAAACCGATGCAAACACAAAACCAAGAAAAAGTTTTATATTTAAACAATGTTGGAGAGTTGTATAGAGAACCAAAAACAAAATATTGTTATCCAATGAATGAAAAAAGTAATAGATATAAAGTTATTAGATTTTTAACCGACAATAAAGGATATCAAATAACCAAAGTAATTGCAGGTGAATCGGGTTATAAAAGTGAACAGACGACCAGAACAGAAATCGGGAAAATAAGAAACAATATAAAAAAGTATCTTAAAATTGATGGTAAAGATCTCTTGCAAGGCAAAAAAGAAAGCGGTTATAGGATAAACCCAAAATATAAAATTGTCTTCAAAGATGAATAGAATCTTGATACGCCTTTAATATCCTTTCATCTTGTTAATAACTTTTCGGGAAAACGGCTGAAATAAAGCCGTTTTTTGTTTTGAAATTGTACCAAAAGCGTATGTCAAGCGTAGCGGATTAATTGATAAAGTAAAAATAGAAAACGATGGAAGAAATCCGCAACGACAAAATAATAAATAAAGCAGATAAAATGCAAATCGATTTTGAAGCTAAACAAAATGCTGTCGGGTTTTTTAGTTTGCTTTTAAAAGTAGCTAAAAGAAACCCAGAACTTTGGAAACAAATTTGTAATGGAAGTAATGAAAACAATGAAAGTAATGAAAACAATGAAAATAACAGAAATACAAATAATACCAATTAAGCCCAAAAATGGCTTAATTGCCTTTGCCAGCGTAGTGGTTGAAAATAGCCTTTATTTAGGGTTTTTAGGCGTTTATACGAGACTTGATGGCTCTGGCTATAGAATTACCTACCCTACCAAAAAAATCGGCAATAAAAGCATAAATGTTTACCATCCCATTAACAGAGAAATGAGTAAAGCAATCGAAGAAGCAATTATCTTAGAAGTCAAAAAAATATTAAATTCAAAAAAGTAAGAAAATGTTAGACACAGTAATTTTACAAATTCCCATAAATTATTCAGCTATAGTTGATCATAGTAAATTTACGCCCTCTACAAAAGGTATAATGGATAATCCAGCAAATTTCTTTAAATACACAAATAATCCCGCAAACGCAGATAGAGCAAGCGGAATTTATAAGCCAAGATTAACAATTATAAAGCGGGTAAATAAAATTTATTTGAAGGTAGAGCTTTCAATTCCTAAATTACTCTTTGGTAATAACTTAGACGAAATAGAAGAAAGTGATTTTGATGAAGTAGCAAGTAGACTACAAAAGATAATTGAACAAATGGGTGTGCGTCTTTGGACATATCAAATTGAAAAAGCAGAAGTAATGTCTTTTCATCCCTCAAAGAATATACCACTTAGCAATGGTTATACCTCATTGTTTGCCATAAAAGAGTTGTCTAAAATAAATCTTAATAAAAAACTTGATTTAGAAAGAGTTGGTTTTAGGAACGACGGTGAGTCTATACAGCTTTATAGCAATCGGCACTCTTTCGTTTTATACGATAAGATAAACGATTTAAATAAGCCCGCTAAAAGAGCAATAGATAAAAATCAAACAAATCAGCAAATGAATTTATTTGAATATATAAAAAAAGAAAAAAGCAATCTTGAAGTATTAAGAATTGAAGTGAGACTAAGTCATAAAGACAAAATGAAAGAAATTTTAGAAAAAGTCGGTTTTACAGATGATCCCCTATTCAAAGATATTTTTAAAAAAGATTTGTGCCAAAAAATAGTTAAATTATACTGGGAAAAATTTTTTGGAAAAAACCTGTTTTTATTTAGCGTTGATAATAATCCGCAAATGATTTTACAGAAAATTTTAATGAAATATCCAAAAACAAATATAAGAATAGCAATTATACTTGTAGGATTAAATATGCTCTGTAAAGATGAAGAAGGAATAAGAGGACTTAGAAGTATTGCTAAAAACTATAAACCAAAGTCTAACTGGATAATGTTAAGCAACTATTTAAAGAAATTTGAAGATGAAATTTTTATTCAACCAATGCACGGATTTATAAAAGATATTGAAGTAAGCCTTGATAATTTTGAGACATTCAGGCTTAATAGAAAGTAAAGAAGTTATTCACTTGCATTGTAAATTATTGTAAAGTATAATAAAATTATATGAAGAAACAAGAATATTACACAGCCAAAGAATTAGCCGAAAAATTAAGGGTAAATATTATGACAATTTACCGCTATATTAAGGCAGAAAAATTAAAAGCCTACAAAATAGGCAAAGAATTTAGAATTGAAGAAAAAGAGTTTCAAAAGTTTTTAGATAAAGTAAAAACAAAATAATTATGATCGATGATTTATTACAAAATTATATAAAGGAAATTTATAAACTTATAGAACGAGGTGATGCTCGTGAAGAAAGTTTTTATAGCATTTTACAAAATTTAATTGAATCGTATGGCAAAAGTCTTAAAAAGAAAACAAGTGTTACGGTTTTACCCAAAAAGAGCGAAGCTGGTAATCCAGATTTTCGTGTTTGGGATGGTGAAAGCATGATTACAGGGTATATCGAGGCTAAACATCCATCTGAAAGAAAATTGGACGCTATTGAAAATTCTGAACAACTAAAACGATATCGAGAAACTTATCCTAATCTTATACTTACAAATTTTTTAGAATTTAGAATGTTTCGAAATGGTAAATGCTGGAAAGAAGTAAAGATTGCGGATTATAAAGTGGCACAAGCTATACCTAAATATCCAGATATCATCAATAAAGAAAATTTTGTTGAGCTTTTGAATTTGTTTTTCGAATTTACTCAGCTAAGAATTAGAACCTCAAAAGTATTAGCAGAAATATTATCAAAAAAGGCAAAGGTAATGAGAGATTATATAATATTACCAAGTTTAGAAGAAAAAGAACCGTACTTTGTTGATTTATTCAATTCTTTTAAAATGCATCTTATAAAAGATCTTACTCCAGAAACATTTGCTGATTTATTTGCTCAAACTTTTACTTATGGATTATTTATTGCAAAATATCAATCAGAACAAACAGAACAAAAAGACCAGCCATTGCCATTTACCACTAAAACAGCTTATGATTTTATACAAAAAAGTTTTGGAATATTACGTGGAGTTTTTCGAATAATTTCAACTGAAGATATGCCAGAAAATTTAGAAATTATAGTAGATGATATAACAGATCTTCTTAATCATACCGATATTGATAAATTATTTACCAAATACAACGAAGGTAAACAAAAAGATCCAATATACCATCTCTATGAAACTTTTCTTTCAAACTATGATTCAGAAAGAAGAAAGAAACTGGGGATTTATTACACACCATTAGAAGTAGTTTCTTTTATAGTAAATTCGGTAGATTCTATTCTTAAAGATAAAAAATTATTTCAAGCTCAAGATGGATTAGCAACTTATAAAACCGATTCTTTAGAAAATTCTGTTACTTTATTAGATCCAGCAGTTGGGACGGGAACTTTTTTTGTAGAAGCAATAGAAAAAGCTATAGAAGATGTCAAAGATAAATATTCAGAATCAGAGAATTTTATAAATCAATTTATTAGAAATCATATTTTAAAAAATTTCTTTGCTTTTGAAATTTTAATAGCTCCCTATGTAGTGTGTCATTTAAAAACATTGTTTAGTCTAACTAAACAAAATTTTAAATTTACAGATGAAGATAATTTAAATATACTACTAACAAATACTCTTGAATTTTATCGTAAGGAAACAGAAGAAGGAGAAAAAAATCTTGAAATGGCGGGAATATTTGAAAAAATATTAGTAGAAGAGCAAGAAAAAGCTCTTAAAGTAAAAAAGCAAACCCCTATTTTAACTATTATTGGTAATCCCCCCTATTCGGTTAGTTCTCAAAATAAAATTGATCCAGAAACAGAATTTGGAAAATTTTATGAGAGCTACAAAGAAAAAGTTAGAAAAGAAGAAAGAACTATTCAGCCTTTATCTGATGACTATATAAAGTTTTTAGCCTTTGCTCATTGGAAAATACATCAAACTGGTAAGGGAATCATTGGAATGGTTACAAATAATTCTTATCTTGACGGACTTATTCATCGGGATATGCGTAAAAAACTTTATGATGATTTTGACTTAATTTATATTTTTAATCTACACGGTGATACCAGAAAATCCAAAACAACCAAAGACGGCAAAAGAGATGAAAATGTTTTTGATATAATGCAAGGAGTAACCATAGGGATTTTTATAAAACCAGAAAAAGCAGGCAAAAAACAAGTTTTTTATCAAGAACTTATTGGACAAAAAGAAGAAAAATACAAGTTTTTAGATAATCATAACGTTTCTAATGTTGAATGGTTAAAATTAGAACCCAAAGAACCTTACTGGTTTTTTGTGCCGAAAGAATTTGTGGAAGAAGAAAAATATAAAAACTTTCATTCGATAAAAAATATTTTTGATAAATATACAAGAGGAGTAGTGACAAGTAGAGATGATTTCGTGATTGCTGAAAGTAAAGATGGACTTGCTAACAGAATAAACTCTTTTATCAATTCTGGTTTGCCATTGGATTTATTAAAAGAAGGTTTTCAATTGAAAGATGCTAAAAAATGGAAAGTTAAAACAGCACAGGAACTATTAAAAAAGAAGGGTGTTAATGAAAATATTATATATCAATATTCCTATAGACCATTTGATAAAAGATGGATTTATTATGATGATATTCTTTTAGAACGCTCCAGAAGCTCTCTGATGAAAAATATGATACAGCCAAATACTGCACTCGTTTTAATGAGACAGGTTTATTGGAATAATTATTCACACTTTTTTATTACTTCTGATATCACAGATAGTAGAATTTTTATAAGTAGAAGAGGTGCGGCAGATATTTTCCCTCTCTGGTTTTATAATTCTAAAAATAAAACTCAAGGAGAACTACTTGTTTCAGTACAACAAGAACCCAAAATTTCAAATATAAAAAGGGAAATTATTGATTTGCTTGCATCCTTTTATAAAAACTCTATTTCTCCCGAAGAAATATTTTATTATATTTACGCTGTTTTATACTCTAATATCTATCGCCAGAAATATTTAGAATTTCTGAAAATAGATTTTCCAAGAGTTCCTTTTACGAAAAATTATGAATTGTTTAAAAAACTTTCTCAATTAGGTAAAGAATTGATAGACATCCATCTTTTACAATCTTCTTCGTTAGATAAAACCTTAGCAAAATTTGAAGGGAAAGGTGAATTAAGCTTGGTAAAAAAGATTATTTACAACCAGAAAGAAAAACGAGTATATATTAACGAAAATCAATTTTTCGCAAATGTAGAACCAGAGGTTTGGAATTACTTTATTGGCGGATACCAAGTACTTAATAAATGGCTTAAAGATAGGAAGGAGAGATCTTTGACAGATGAAGAAATCAAAACCTATATCAAAATCATTTCTGCTTTAAGTCAAACCATATTAATACAAAAAGAAATTGACAAACTTTATCCTAAAGTAGAAGAAGATTTAATAATTCTATAAATATGAAAGCTATAATTTTAGCCAGAGTTTCAACTGAAGAACAAAAAGAAGCAGGTAATTCCCTACCCGCTCAAATTGAAAGACTTAAAAATTACTGCAAAAGTAAGGATTTTGAAATAGTTAAAGTATTTAGCCTTGATGAAAGCGCCTATAAGACCAAAAGAGACGATTTTGACAATGCTATGGATTATCTGAAGTCAACTAAAGAAAAAATTGCTGTATGTTTTGATAAAGTAGATAGATTTTCTCGCAATGTTTTTGATAAACGAGTAGCATCTCTTTATGATTTGGCAATGCAAGATAAAATAGAACTTCATTTTGCTTCGGATAATCTTGTTATTACATCGGATATATCAGCGGTAGAAAAATTTCACTTTGGTATAAATTTAGGTTTAGCAAAATATTATTCTGATGCAATTAGTGATAGTGTCAAACGAGGTAATGAACAAAAGATAAGAAAAGGTGAAATAACTGGAAAACCACCAATTGGATATATTAGTATTTACGATGAAAATAATAAAAGAATTGATATAGTTCCCGACCCAATGAGGGCTCATCTTATAGTAAAAATGTTTGAAATGTATGCAACTGGTAATTATTCAATTAGACAGATTAGAGACGAAATGGAAAAATTGGGGCTAAAAAGTAAAGCCAAAAATCCGAAACCACAAAGCACTGGAAAAATATATCACGATCTAAAAAATCCATTTTATTACGGGCAACAAAAAATCAAAAAAGGAGCAATGAAAGGTTTATTATATGACCATAAATACCAACCTCTTATTTCAAAAGAATTATTTGATAAATGCCAAGAAGTTATGGCTGGCTACCACAAAAAGCCCTTCAAATATGCCTCAAAGCCATTTATATTAAGAGGAATGATAAAGTGTGCTGATTGTGGCTGTACAATAACCCCAGAGACTTCAAAAGAGCATATTTATTATAGTTGCACCAATTATAAAGGCTATCATAAAAAAAGAATCTATATTAGAGAAGAAGACTTAATGAAGCCGATTTATGATGTTTTAAAAAATATTCAACTTTCAGATGATAAGATAGAAATGATAACAGAGGACTTAAAACGCACACACGAAGCAAAAAATCGCTTCCACGAACAATCTTTAAGGGTTTTGAGACAAGAATATGATAAATACGAAAAGAGAATAAGTGAAGCATTCGATATGGCAGCCGATGGTAGTATTACTACGGATATGTTTAATAAAAAGCTAAAAGAATATAAAGAAAAACAAGCAGAATTAGAAGTAAAAATGCAAAGCTATACTGACGCAGACGAAAAGTTCTATTTAACAGCAAATATGGTACTAAAATTAGCTCAAAAAGCTTATGAAATCTTCCAAAGTTCTGAAGTAGAAGAAAAAAGACAACTTTTAAATTTCTTACTTCAGAACCTTACCTTACAGGGTAAAAAGCTTCTATTTGAAATGAAAAAACCGTTTGATACGGTGCTTCAAGCTAACAAGTGTTCTGATTTGCTCCGGTGGTAGGATTCGGACCTACGACTCTCGCCTTAACAGGGCGCCGTTCTACCGCTGAACTACACCGGAATAATAATATTATATAATAATACTTTTAAAAATCAATTCTAAATTCATAACCATGTTTTTTAAAACCAAGTTTTTCATAAAGCTTTTGAGTGCTTTCTTTTTCAAATCTTACATTAGCTATTAATTTATAGCAGCCTACTTCTTGTGCTTTTTGAATTGTTTTTTGAATCAAATTGGAACCTATTCCTTGATGACGATAATTTTCATCAATAAAAACATCTTCTAGTAAACCATAAGGATTGCTATGAAGTTCATTATAAATTAAATAAAGATAAGCCCTACCAACTACTTTATTATTATCAAAGACTTTGACTTTGATTCCAGAGGTTTTTATTTTTTGGAATTTAAAATCCATATTATAAAGGATTAGTCTCTTTTATTTTTTTAATTAATTCATTTTGTTTCATTTTTTCCAAAGATTTTGCTTCAATTTGTCTTACTCTTTCTCTGGTAATATTAAACATATTGCCAACTTCTTCTAAAGTATGGGATACACCATCAATTAACCCAAAACGCATTTCAACAACTTTTCTTTCTCGTTCCGTTAAAGTACTAAGAGCTTCTTTTAATTGATTTTGAAACATTTTAAAAGAAGCAACTTCTTCTGGTCCAGCGACATGTTCATCTTGAATAAAATCGCCAATTGAAGTTTCTTCTTCGTCAGTTGTTACTGGTTTATCTAAAGAAACTATCTCTTGATCTAATTTTATTAAATTGAAAACTTTATCAATATCAATTTTCATTTCAGCAGCAATTTCTTCTGGCAATGGATCACGATTTAGTTCAGTTTGTAATTTTCTTTTAACTTTTTTATATTTGCCGATTGTTTCAACCATATGAACTGGAATTCTAACTGTTCTTCCATAATCAGCTATTGCTCTGGAAATAGCTTGTCTAATCCACCAAGTAGCATAAGTTGAAAATTTAAATCCTTTGCGATAATCAAATTTTTCAACAGCTCTTGTTAAACCAATATTTCCTTCTTGAATTAAATCCAAAAAACTCAAACCTTTTGAACGATTGATATATTTTTTAGCATTAGCCACTACCAATCTTAAATTAGCTTGAATTAATCTTTGTTTTGCTTCTTTATCTCCCTTAGCTAATCTTTTGGCTAATTTTCTTTCTTCTTGGGGAGTTAACAAAGGAGTTTGGCCAATCTCTCTTAAATAAATTTGAACAAAATCTGGAAGTTGTTCCCCTGTTCCACTTTTCAAAATTTCAAAAATTTCGTCATTAGTCATTTCTTGGGAAGACGATGAAGTTTCCAAAAGATTTTTACTACCCATTAAATTTAAATGATAGGTTTGAAGTTTTTCATATAAACTTTCAACAATTTCAACATTATCTTCAATATCTGGTATGGCTTTTAAAATTTCTTCTTCGGTAATAAATCCTCTTTGTCTTCCTCTTTTTACAAGATTATCAATAATTTGTTCTATTTCTTTAGAAATTAAAGAAGTTTTTCGTTTTTTAGAAACCATTTGTTTAGAAGCTTTATTTTTGTTTTTAATAGTTTTTTTAGAAGAAGTTCCTGATTTTATTTTAGAAGTTTTAGCTTTAATATTTTTTAATGGCTTAATATTTGTTTTTTTAGAAGAGTTAATAGTTTTTTTTGCTTTTTTCATTGTGGTTAATGGTTTTTTCTGCTTTTTTTGAGATTTAACAGTTGATTTTTTAGTTTGTTTTCTGACAATTTTAGAAGCCTGTTTTTTAGGCTTAACTATTTTTTTTATTTTTTTTGTTGTTTTTTTCATATTTTTTTATTCTATAAGGGCTAATTGGGAAGTTAATTTTTTTATTTCTAAAAGCAAATCTTCAAGCTTTTGATCATCATTGGAATTTTCAACTTCTTTTAAGTTAATTGTTAATTCTTTAATTTTATTTTTTAAATATTCTTTTTTAAGTTCCATCAATTCCCAATCAATTTCTTTTTCTAAATCAAACTTGTTTTCTTTATCATCTAATAAATAAATTTCGTATTCAGCTCTTAAAATTAAATTATTGATTAGTTCGTTATTGACCTCGTTTTTTAAATTATTATTCAATAAAATTGAGATTGTTTCTTGATATTTATTTGGAAAATACTGGTAATAATCTTTAAGTTTTGGCAAAAATTCCTGATTTTTTAAAATAAATCCTAAAACTTTTTCAGCTAAATTTTCATAACGAGATTTGACAAACAAAGCTTCTGAAATTTTATTTTCAATATCATTATTATCAGTTGCTTCTAAAATTGTAGGAATTTTTTGAAGTTCTTCGTTTAAAAGCTTTAAATCAATTCCGGATTTAAAAGATAATTTCTCGAGCCAATACTGTCTATCGATAGTTGAAGGTAAAAGTTTAATTCTTGAAAGTAAATAACTTATTGACTTTTTTTTGTTTTCAAGGGAATCATTTATTTTTAAATCAATTTTTTCAAAATAATATTCCATTATATCTTTTCTATTTTGTTTTAAAAGATCTAAAGCAGAATTGGGATTATTTTTTATAAAATCAGCTAAATCTTTTACTTGAGAAATAGTGATAATTTTAAGATTAAATCCTTTTTGAATAGCTAAAGCAATTGAACGATCAGTAGCAATTTCTCCGGCGCTATCCATATCAAAATTTAAAACTAAATTATTGGTAAATCTTTTTAAAAGTTCTAATTGTTCAGAAGTTAAAGCTGTTCCAGAAACAGCTACAATATTTTTGATTCCATCTTGCCAACCCATAATCATATCCATATTTCCTTCAACAATTAAAGCTTCATCATTTTCCCTAATTTGTTCTTTGCTTTTATCAAAACCAAACAAAATTCTTCCTTTTTGATAAACAATTGTTTCTGGGGTATTGATATATTTAGCAACTTTATCTTCATCTTCACCATTAAATTCTTTTGGCAAAATCCTTGCTGAAAATCCAACTATCCTGGAATTAGAATCCAAGATTGGAAACATAATTCTATTTCTAAAACGATCATAGTAATTTGAAAAAGAATCAGATGTGTTTTTACTAAAATTACCCCCACTTTCCAAATTTTGATTAACTTCCTCAACATCAAAATTATCTTTAAAATTTTCTTTTTTAATTATTAAACCAGCTGCTTCAATTTCAGAAGGAGTAAAACCCTTATTTTTTAAAAAAATTAAAAGGCTATTCCAAGAATTTGGAGCAAAACCCAGTTGAAATTCATTAATTGTTTCTTCTTTTAATCCCCTGCTTTTTAAATAATTTTTAGCTGATTCATTTTTTGAAAGTTCGTTTTTATAAAAAGTAGTTGCTTCTTTTAGAATTTCTAAAATTTTTTCTTTTAAAGAAGTTAACTTATAATCGTATTTTTTTAAAGTAATTCCAGCTTTTTCAGCTAAGATTTTTAAAGCTTCTCCAAATTCTACATTTTCCATTTTCATTACGAATTTAAATAAATCTCCTCCTTCACCACATCCAAAACAATGCCATAATCCTTTGTCTGGAGAAACAAAAAATGACGGAGTTTTTTCTTTATGAAAAGGACATAGACCCCTGTAGTTTCTGCCTGCAGGGGTCAGTTTTACAAATCCAGAGATGTAACTTACCAAATCTATTTTTTCTTTTATTTCGTCATAAGGATTCATCTATTTTTCTTCTTGAACTTCAATTTTTTTCTTTTGAGAAGAGGCTTGTTTAGCTAAACTAATTTTTAAAACTCCGTTTTTAAAAGTTGCCTGAACTTTTTCAGGATCAACTTTTGCTGGCAAAGCAAATTCTCTTGAAAATTCTCCAAATCTTCTTTCCATTCTATAGAAATTTTCTGATTTCTCTTCTTCGCTTTTCTCGATTTTTCCAGAAATATTTATAGAATCTTCACTTACTTCAATATTAATATTTTTTGAATCAATTCCAGGTAAATCAGCCCTGACTAAAATTTCATTGCCTTTTTCTGAAATATCAACTTTAGGAGTAAGAGATGGTTCTATTTCAGAAAAAGATAAAAATGGCTCTTCCCAAAATCTTTCTATAAAATCTCTAAATGTTGGGACTTTTAAAATTTCATCATTTTTTGAGTCTTTGCGAATTATTTTCATAGTTTTTAACTAAATTAGTTAATTAATTCGACCTAATTAGCTAAAAAGCTATAATCAATAACAATTTATAATAAAAAAGGTGTCAGTTTTCAGCTTTAAAATTGATTTTTGAAGGTACGGTTTGAGATTCTATTTTAGAAAGTACTTCAAGCTTTTTAGAATTTTTGAGCTTTTTTCGAGCTCTGGATAGAATTAATTTAACAGCATTTTCGCTTTTATTTAAAATCTGCGCTATTTCTTTAATTTTTAAGCCGTTTTGGTATTTCATTAAAATTACTTCTCTATAATTAGGCCTTAATTTTTGAATTTCATCCAATAAATCGTTTAAAGCAGATTTAGCAATTATCTTTTCGGAAATTGAAATTGGCTGTAAGTTTTCATCTTGTAATGGTAAAGTTTTTTGTTTTTTATAATAATTAACCAATAAATTATGAGCTATTTTTTGAAGATAAGACAAATAACTAAAACCTTGAAATTTATAATTTTTTAAATTTTTAAAAGCTTTTAAAAAAACTTCTTGAGTTAAATCTTGAGCCAATTCCTTGTTGAAATTTAAAGCGTAATAAAAATAATTAAAGATATTTTGATAGTATTTTAAATAAATTTCAGTAAAATTTTTAGAATCTTTTTTAGCTTTTGAAATAAGTCCTTCGTCTTTTAGAGCTTCAGTTAATTTGTTAGTTGTCATATATTATATTATAAACAAAAACCACTCATTTTAAAATATAATGAGTGGTTTTATCTTATTTGTACCTTTTAAAAAATTTACTCAGTAGTTATTCCATCAAATTCTTCTTCATTTGCCATTGCAATTTCTTTAGTTTCGTGAATGGTTCCATCTTTATGATTTGCCGGAGAATAAATTGTATAAAGTTTTAAACTCTCGGTAGCTGAAGTATTAATAACATTATGTTCACTGCCAGCTGGTACAATAACCGCAACTCCATCTGAAATTTCATGCTCTACTCCGTCAATAATAACCTTTCCTTGTCCTTTTTCAATTCTAAAAAATTGGTCAACATTAGGATGAACTTCCAAGCCAATATCTTCGTTGGGCTTTAAACTCATTAAAACCAATTGGCTGTGTTTTCCAGTATAAAGAACTTTTCTAAAATTTTCATTTTCTAAAGTAAGTTTTTCAATATTATCAATATATCCTTTCATAATTTTATCTTAAATTAATTAATCGACTTTTAAATAATAGCACACCGGCTTAAAAATCTCAAGAAATTTTAAAAATTATCTTGATTTTTTATCTAGTTAGTTTTATAATTTTATTAAATTAAACGCAATAAACAATATGGATAAAAAATTCAAAGTAGTACTCTGGGTTTTAATAGCTTTATTAGTGATTTTATTAATTGTTGTGTTAATAATGATTAATAAAGATAACACTAAAAAAGATTACTCAATTATTTATTTAGATACCGGAGAAATTTATATTGGAGTTTTGAAAAGATTTCCATTCACTCAATTAACCGATGTTTATACTCTTCAAAGCGATCAAACTGGCCAATTAGCCGTTGTTCCAATGTCATCTACGATTTGGGCTCCAATTACTCCTTTAAGATTAAATCCTGATAGAATAGTTTTTTCAGCAAAAATTTCCCAAAATAGTCAAGTTTATCAAATAATAACTAATCCCACCAGCCAATCTCAAACTACTGGACAAACACAAACTTCACCAGTTCCCTCTATAAGTCCTAACGAACAATAAGATTTATTTCCAATATTTTTTAAATTTTCCAAGATCTTTATCTTGATAAAGTTTTGGCAGCATCATTTCTGGCTGCCAATTCTTTTTTAACTTTTCAATATCTATTGATTTTTGATATTTTCCCCTGAGTTGATATTCATCAATTTGAGAAACTGGTTCAACTTGATGAAAAATAATTTGAGCAATTCTCATTCCAACAACTAAAGGAATTACTACTGAAGAAAAGTTTGTAATTTCCATTGTCCAACGGTTAATATAACTCACATCTCCCCAGCCAGCGCATTTACAAACTGCTATCCCAATTCTTCCCAAAGAACTTCTAGCCCGCATTTCGCTAGTAACTGCCGTATCTTTAGAATTTTTTCCACCAATAAATTCGATAGTGTGAGCTAAAATAGTTTCATTTGGAGAAATTAGAATAACTTTATCAGTTGGCTTCAAATTTTTAAAAGAATTTAATTGTGATTTTATTTTACGAACTTCAGTTGCTTTTTCTAATTTAGAATACATTTTATTAATTGAATCTTTTGAAAAGGGATTTAAAATTTCGGTTCGCTCCATTTGATTTTGTCTGTAAAAATATTCCCCTAACCTAACATCGTAACTTGTGCTACTTAAATTTTCCCTATTAAATGGTTCAATAATAATTAAGCCATTTTTATAGTATTTTAAAATTTCTGGTTTTGATAGAACTGACATAAATTTATATTAAAAAATTATCAGTAATTAATTTTAACCAGTTTTTAGAAAATAGCAAGTTCTTAAAAAATCATTATTAAGCTAAAAACTCTTGACTTTTTTAAAAAAGTTTGCTAGGATAATTATGTAGATCTAATTTAGAGCAATCTGAATTAGATCTACACGCGGTTCGTCTCGCAAGAGATGAATCGCATTGTGAGCCGCTAAGTCGCAAGACAAGGCGGCTCTTTTTTATTCTGTATAACCTTATTACTATTAGAATGCATCTACTACGATGTAATTTCCTTTATCGTTTTTTTCAATTTTAAGATTAATATAATTCCCTTTAGTGCTTCGCCATTCGTTAAAAAATCCCCAGTTATTCCATTTCCAAATAGCAACATAGTTTCCATTACATTTATATTTTGGTCTTTGGGAATAATCTCCTTCAATAACGATCAACTCATTTTTACCATCATTGTTAATATCAGCAATTTTAAATTCACAATTTGGATTGCTTAAATTAGAAGAGCACCAGATTTGTTTTACTTTATTGTCAACAAAATCCAAAACAAAAAAATGGTTTTTGACGCTCATCTCATTTTCAGCAATCCAAAAAGGCTTTGAAGAACCGAAATTTCCTGCCTTCCAGAGCGACAAATTAATATCTAAAACCCCGTCATTATTTGAATCAGCAATAACAAAATCATCTATCCACCAATTGCTTGGTGATTGCCATATCGTTTTCTTATTTTCAGTAATTATTAATTTCCCATTTTCCAAATTGTAATTTTCAAAAATTGAATCATTGTCTAAATCCTTCTCTTCCCTTTTAGAAATAATTCTGATATCTTCAAAAGTTATTTCATAGATCGTGTCTTCTGTTCTCTTCTCAAAATTATTATTACCGTCATACCAAAAATAAACTCTTTGGTTTTCTACTGGAAATTTTAATCTTTGTAAAATTGTATTTACTTTATTTATTCGAGAAAGTTTCTTTTTTTGTTCTTGAAATTCTAAAAATTCTTTTTCGCCTTGTGCTTGATTTTCTACTTGCTCCTCATTTTTAGAAAAATAAAGATAATTGCTACTACTTTTATCTATAATAGCGAAAATAAAAAGAAAGATAACAATTAGCCATCTAATTTTTTGCATTCATCTATTTTATTATTTTGCAACAAAGGCATCAGTCCAAGATGGTAAATCAGGAGCTTGCTCGGAAGATAGTAATTCACGCCATCTCTTATCGGTTAATCTATCTAACATCGGCCAAGTAAATTCATAATAAGAATAAACTCCACCATTGGCAATTTTTAATTTTCCATCAACCGGGACAACAACATAGATTTCAAAGATTTTACCCGTAGCTTCTTCTAAAACTTGTCCATTGGGATCAGTAGCAACATCACTAACAATTGCTGCTGGGTTTTCATTTAAATAGTCATCCCATGCCGATGATTCTTTAAATTCTGGTTCGTCTTTATTAACTTCAAGCCATAGATGTTCTAATTGCCCGCCATAGGAGCGAATAAGTTCATATTCTTCATCTGATAATTTCTCATTATTTAATTCTTTTTCTGAAATTATTTTAAGCGAAATTGCTAATTGTTCCATTCTGCTCAAATTATCCTTCATGTTTTCTGTCAATAATCCTCGTGTTTCTAAACCTTCACTTGTCATTCTAAGAAGCGAAGCAAGTCTGGCATAAACATAAGGATTTGGCTCAACATATCCTCGGTCATCTTTTTCCTCCAGAGGACCACTACCCATTTCAGCATATACTTGTTTAGCATAAAGAATGGTGTCGTGTTTTAATTCAGCCCAGCTTCCCAAAAATGTATTAAGGTCTTTTCTTAACCAAGCAGTATTCTGCATAAAAGTTGGATAACCATTTGATTTTTCTTCCAAAAGCGGACGAAGTTGATATAGCCAGCCCCAATATAAATTTTGTGTCCAAACCTTAGTATCAAGTCCTGAAATATATTCGTTCATTTTGGACATATTTTCTGAATAGCAAGCGTACTGAGTTTCTCCCATTTCGTCTAAAATTTTCTTTGCTTCATCCGAACCCATTGTTGCTGGAATATCTAATCCTTTAGGTAGACATCTTGCTCCTCTTAGGCAACTTGTTTCTTCCGGCTTAAATTCCTGACAAGACGTGGTTTTATCTCCAACATTTCGATAAATGAGATTCTGAAAAATTGCAGCATCAATAGTAAATCTTTGTCCCATAAATCGGAATCCTTTAATTTCATCTTCTCTATTTGCTTGAACAGATGCTTCAAAGATTGGCATTGAATTAATTTGCGGTGGTTCTAAAACTTTTGCTTTATTAACAAAAGAAGTAAATTTATCTTTATCAGTTGCTACTAACTGAATTGTCGGGTTTGAACCATAAATTTTTTCAACTAGATCCTTTAACTGGTAATAAGTAATATCATCACTTTTACCAACAAAGAAATTTATTGGCTCATAAATTTTATTCCAACTATTTTGATTATTATCTTTATTAAGAGCAATGGTAATAAGCAAAGCAGATTTTATTTCATCATCGTTTTTCATTCTGAAAGTAAGGCGGCCATACCACATCATTGATTTAAAATAAGCCTTTAATTGTTCTGTCTTATCATAATGGCCCCTAGGAATATATTGCGAATAGTCTTCTTTCAATAATTCTAACGGTTGTGGACCTTGGGGAGTATCAACTATTATATCTTCTCTCCAGCCAATATTCATTACTGGAGATTTATCTATGCTCTGGTGAGCTTCAATAAGTGCTAATTCTTGATTAACTTCGCTTTCAACGATTTCTGGAATCTTAATTGAGGGATCTAAAAGTTTATTGCCAACTGCAAAAAAACCAACATTTCTTTTAGCGGCATTTTCCCATTCTGTTCCTTTTAAACTATCATATTGGTTTAATGCTTCAGAAAGCATAATAGCGCTCAGTTGTTTTAATTCTGGCACTAATTTTTGTTCTTCTAATTGCTTGAGCAAAAAATCAAACATCAAATGGTAAGTATGAAGCATTGAATCAGTTGTAATAAAATTGGGTATTTCATGGTATTCATTTTCTTCATAAATTGGGAAAAATTCAGCATTGGAAGCAGGTACAACAACAAAAGCATTTTTTATTAATAGATTTTTCTGTGCTTCAGAAAAATCAAAATCATTGGCATTAATAACATTACTTAAATCTTGGTTTACTGAATAAGCTGGAACCTTGGGGTCAATATTCACAGCCACTTCTTTATAGGTTGCGAACTCCGAACCAAATACAACAGTAGGCTCATCATTAATAGTCTCTTGGTCTGTTTTTGGCAACGTAAAATAAATCACTAAGGCAATAATAATTCCCAGAATTCCCAATATAATCCACGTTTTTTTCTTTGATTTTGATTTCAATGTAACTGGAGGCATTTGACTGCTTTCGGACATCGATTGTTTTGTTGAAAATTGATCAAAATTTTGATTGTCCATTTATTTATTTTGGCTAAAAAAATTTAGCCATTAAAAATTTAATTATTTATAATTTACGACCTGATTATATTATACTTGCCTTTTAAAAAATTACAATAGCCAAAAAATGGAAAATATCTTTGAATATATTAATTAATCCAAAAAGCAAAAAGTTTAGATATGTTTAAACCTCTTGACTTTTTTAAAAAAGTTTGCTAGGATAATTATGTAGATCTAATTTAGAGCAATCTGAATTAGATCTACACG
>Ga0255346_1000256_pt1 | contig 95137 bp, 82 predicted proteins | sample wastewater_treat_FD_194410 | JGI IMG/M metagenome (GOLD analysis project Ga0255346, IMG submission 194410) | Wastewater microbial communities from Lulu Island WWTP, Vancouver, Canada - plant22 | ecosystem: Engineered > WWTP > Wastewater > Unclassified | place: Canada: Vancouver, British Columbia...
CTTTTCTCTCAGCGGAGCAGGTCAAGGGGTTGCTGGTGGGACTCGAATACTCCGCCGACGGCGAAAGGCTCGCCGACTTCGACCTCTACAGGGGCAAGGAGAAGGTATCATGGGGCGACCTGAAGGACAGGGAGAAGGGGGGGCGAGGCGCGCTTGGCGCGGCGTCGCGCGAGAGGCTGTTTTCGCGCTTGAGAGAGAACGACCGGAAACGCCTGGTCGAGCTCGAGGAGCGGGCCCTCTCCAGGAGAGAGGGCAGGTAGCGCCTCCTTCGCCCGGCGAATAGATCCTTGCATTTTTCTTTGGTCTGAGTTTATACTTACATCATCATCGGGTAAACTTTCGGAGAACCATGGCGGCAGATTCTATTGGCATTCCGCCTCAGCGGGCCTGTACGGTCACGAGGGCGAGGGCCCGTTCGGGTGCGTTCCGATACGCGTAGATCCTCAACTACGAAGGAGGTCGCTACTCATGGAAGTGCTCAAGGTCTCTGCAAAGTCACAGCCGAAGTCGGTCGCAGGTGCCATAGCAGCGGTGCTGCGGGAAAAAGGGGCGGTTGAAGTTCAGGCGGTAGGAGCGGGCGCGGTCAACCAGTCGGTGAAGTCCATCGCGATCGCCAGGGGCTACGTCGCCCCGAACGGGATCGACCTTGTCTGCATACCCGCCTTTTCGAAGATTGCCATAGAGGACGAGGAGAGAACCGCCATCAAGTTCCAGCTTGAATCGCGTTGAAGCAAGACTCTGTTCTGTTGCCTGCGCGCCCGGCCCGAACTATGGGGCCGGGTTTTGTCGAATATTTAAACCTCGGTATGGAGGAGATTGCATGGATGTGATCACCGCGCCAAAGGGAGTCCGGGATATTCTCCCGGAGGAATCGTGGAAGTGGGCCCGTGTTTTTGAGGTAGTTGGGGATGTCGCCCGCACTTTCGGGTTTTCCGAGGTGCAACTGCCGCTGTTCGAGCACACCGAGCTCTTCTCGCGCGGCATAGGGGAGGCCACGGATGTGGTTGAGAAGGAGATGTACACCTTCACGGACAAGGGAGACCGCAGCATAACCCTCCGCCCCGAGGCCACCGCGTCGATGGTTCGGTCCTACCTTGAGAATCGCATGGACAAGCTGGCGCAGCCGGTGAAGTTGTGGTGCGTCGGCCCGATGTTCAGGTACGAGAGACCGCAGAAGGGGCGCTTCAGGCAGTTCTGGCAGGTGGACTTCGAGAGCATCGGCGCCGCCTCGCCGTACGCGGACGTCGAGACCATCGCCCTGGCCTTGGAGCTCTTTCGCCGCCTGGGGCTGGCCAGCCTCGAGGTGGTGATAAACTCGGTGGGATGCCCGGCCTGTCGCCCTGGTTACAGGGACAGGCTTGTGGAATACTTCTCGTCCGCGAGGGACAGGCTATGCCCGACATGCCTGACGCGGCTGGAGCGGAACCCGCTGCGCATACTCGACTGCAAGAACGAGTCGTGCAGGGAGGTCTCGGATGGCGCGCCCGATGTGTATCCTCACCTTTGCGACGAGTGCAGGGATCACTTCGACAGCGTGAGGACCGGCCTAGATGCGATAGGGGCCTCCTACCGCCTCGATAAAAAGCTGGTCCGAGGGCTTGACTACTACACCAAGACTGCCTACGAGATACTGTCCGGAGAGCTTGGAGCGCAGAATGCGGTCTGCGGCGGCGGCCGCTACGACAACCTTGCCGAGGCCATCGGAGGCCCGCACGTACCTGCCGTGGGCTTCGCAGCGGGAGTGGATCGCATCGTCATGGTGATGGATCAGCAGGGATGCTCGTTCGGACCAGCACCCTCCCTGGATGTGTTCGCCGTGGCCCAGGACGACGCCTCGAGGATGGATGTCCTGAGGCTCGTGGACAGGCTCAGGCGCGGGGGGCTGGCCGCGGAGATGGACCTGGCGGAGCGGAGCATGAAGGCCCAGATGAAGGCGGCCTCTGCGCGAGGCGCCAGGTACGCTTGCATAATCGGCGAGGACGAGAGAAGCGGGGGCGTCGTCATGTTGAAGGACCTGTCGACCGCGGAGCAGAGGAAGGTCCCGCTGGACGCGCTCGTCGAGGAGATACTCGGGGCGGATCCCGAGAAAAGATAGACTTGGGCGAACGAGGAGGTCCGGCCTGATCACGAGGGGCGCTGGGCCCGCGTTATTCAGTGGATCAGCGAGGTTGTAGATACGTCGACTTCTGGAGGGAGCTTTTTTATGGCTAGCGAGCAGCGGTATTTCAACAGGGATTGGCAGAGGACCGTCTACTGCGGCGATGTCGCCGGGCGCGACGGCACGGAGGTTCCTGTCGTAGTAAACGGTTGGGTGAGGCGCAGGAGGGACCTTGGCGGCCTGATATTCATCGACCTATGGGATCATACCGGTATAGTCCAGGTCGTGTTCAACCCGGAGCTCGCGGGACAGGTCCATGAGCGGGCCAAGGAGTTGAGAAGCGAATTCGTGATCGCGGTCAGGGGCAGGATACGGGTTCGCCCGGAGGGCACCTCCAACGATTCGATGAGGACCGGGAACTGGGAGATAATGGCGGATGATTTCATTCGACTGGCCCCGGCGGCCCCGCTGCCGTTCGAGGTGGGGGACACGACCGACAGGGTGGACGAGAACCTCAGGCTTCACTACAGGTATCTCGACCTGAGACGGGAGAGGATGCAGCGAAACCTTCGGCTGCGGCACAAGATCTCGATGCACACCAGGAACTACCTCTCCGACAGAGGTTTTCTCGAGGTGGAGACGCCCATGCTTACCCTGTCCACGCCGGAGGGGGCGCGCGACTATCTGTCCCCCAGCCGCGTCAACCCGGGGGCGTTCTACGCCCTGCCCCAGTCGCCGCAGATATTCAAGCAAATACTGATGATCAGCGGGTTCGACAGGTACTTCCAGATCGTGAAGTGCTTCCGCGACGAGGACCTCAGGGCCGACAGGCAGCCGGAGTTCACCCAGATCGACATAGAGATGAGCTACCTGGTCGAGCAGGATATATTCGACCTGATCGAGGGGTACCTGCACGGCCTGTTCAGGGAGACGGTCGGCACCGAGATCCCGGTACCGTTCAGACGCATGACCTACAGGGAGGCGATGGACCGATTCGGCAGCGACAAGCCAGACCTGCGGATCCCGACCGAGATCCACGACCTAGCGCCCGTCTTCGTCAACACCGAGTTCGAGCCGTTCAAAGAAATGCTTGCCGGCGGGGGCTTCATAAGGGGGCTGCCCTTGCCGGGCGGAGCGTCGCTGTCAAGGAAGGGGCTGTCCGACGTTGAGGAGAGGGCCAAACGGCTGGGAGCCAGGGCTCTCTCGCCGCTCCAGATGAAGGGGGGCGAGCTGAAAGGGCCGCTCGCGAAGTTCATAGACGAAGAAGGCCGCTCCCTTCTAGCGAGGTCCGGAGCGATAGGTGACGGGGATGCGCTATTCGTGATCGCCGGGATGGATTGGCGGGAGGTCTCCGAGATACTCGGGGCGCTCAGGCTCGAGCTCGCCAGAGAGCACGGCCTGGTGGCGAAGGGGGCTTGGGAGTTCCTGTGGGTCACGGACTTCCCCCTGTTCGAGTGGGACGCCGAAGAAGGCCGCTGGAGCTCGGTGCACCACCCGTTCACCTCGCCGATGACGGAGGACATAGCGCTTCTCGACTCGAACCCGGGCGAGGCCAGGTCCCGGGCCTACGACTGCGTGCTGAACGGAAACGAGCTCGGCGGAGGCTCCATAAGGATTCACGACCCGGAGATGCAGGAGAAGGTCTTCTCCTGCATGGCATTCTCGAAGGAGGCGGCGAGGGGGCGCTTCGGTTTCCTGCTGGACGCCCTCTCGATGGGGACGCCTCCCCACGGAGGCATAGCACTGGGATTGGACAGGCTGGCTATGCTGCTGGCGGGCGCGTCGTCGATCCGCGACGTCATGGCTTTCCCCAAGACCCAGAAAGCGCAGTGCCTCATGTCGGGAGCCCCCTCCGCCGTGTCGCCGGAGCAGCTTGAGGAGCTGCACATCCAGGTCCTCCCGCCTTTGCCGACTGCCGGCGAGCCCAAGGGGCGGGAGGAACGGCCGAAGACATAGAAAAAGGAGGACTGTAAATGGTCAAACTACGTTTTCTCGGTCACGCCGCGTTCGAGGTCCGGAGCGAAAACACCACTCTCCTGATCGACCCATTCATCTCGGGAAACCCCGCGGCCGCGGTGAAGCTGGAGGATCTGGCCGCCGTTGACTATATCCTGGTCACCCACGGCCACGGCGACCACCTGGGGGACGCAGTCCCCATAGCGAAGAGGACGGGAGCGACAGTGGTGGCTAATCACGAGCTGTGCAACTACATGGGGAACAAGGGCGTCTCCTGCCACGCGATGCACGTCGGCGGCGCCTTCGCTTTTCCCTTCGGCAGGGTCAAGATGACCCCCGCGCTTCACGGGTCGGACATAGAGGAGGGGGGCAGGCTCATACCCGGGGGCAATCCGTGCGGGTTCCTGCTCGACATGGGAGGCGTCGGGATCTACCACGCGGGCGACACGGGCCTGACGATGGACATGCAACTGCTCGCCGCCGAGAGAGTTAAGGCCGCGCTGCTTCCGATCGGGGGCAACTACACGATGGACGTCGCCGACGCCGCTAGGGCGGTGGAGTTTATTCGCCCGGAAATCGCGGTGCCCATGCACTACGGGACCTTCCCTGTCATCTCAGCCGACCCGGGGGACTTCGCCAGGGCCGTCGGGGAGAGGGCGCTGGTGAGGATAATGAATCCGGGGGACGAGCTGGAGTTGCGGGCCTGAGAGGGCCGCGGCGAATTCGATGGACTTGAGCCCGGCGTCACAGCCTTGGTTGACCGGCGCCGGGCTTCCTTCAATAGCGCAGGCCGTACGCCGGATGGTAGATCTGTTCGTCGTGCAGCCCCATTTTCTGGTCGTTCAGGGCCTCCTTGGCCGAGTCCCCCAGGGTGGACGCCAGGACGGACGTCAGGATGTGCACGAGGAAGATCGGGCCGACCAGGCTGCTGCCGAAGGTCGGGGTGGTGTCGCTCACGTAGAAGGAGAGGGTGGACGACTGGCATACCGGGGCTGCGGGGCTGTCGGTGATTGTTATTATCGAGGCACCGCTTGATGCCGCCTTCTGGACGGACTTGGTCACCTCGATGACGTAGCTCGGGAGTTCGCAGACCACGAGCAGGTCGCCTGCAGTCACCGCCCTTGTCTGCTCTATCAGCGCCAGGGACCCTCTTTTCATCAGCACGCTGCGTATCCCGGTCTCGAGCAGGCGGGTGAACAGCGACTCGGCTACTATCGACGATATCCCCCAGCCCATGCAGTAGACCATGCGGGCACTGCTCACCATGTCGCAGAAGGAGGCGATCTTGTCGGGCCTAAGCTGGTTCCAGGTGTCGTCGAGGTTCGCGTGCTCGAGCCGCAGGATCTCCTCCGGCATCCGCTTCCAATCCTTGAGGGCGCGGCCGAGGTGAGCCGCAGGGTTCACCTGCTCAAGCACCAAGTCCTTCAGAGCATCCTTGAGGGCCGCGTAACCATCGAATCCGACCAGCCTCGCGACGCGGACAAGCTGCGCCTTGGACACGTCGAGCTTTTCCGCGACCTCGCCTATCGACAGAAAGGCCGCCTCCCTAGCGTTCGCAAGGAGATACTCCACAACCCTCCGTGCCTTGTTCGGCATGGTCTCCACCTTACTCCTCAAAAGAGCCTGAAGCTGCGAGCCGTCCACGAAAGGCACCTCCGAAACTGCCTGCTACTTACAGCATGAGATTGGACTCAAGTTTATTCTTAAACAACCCTCCCGTCAATCGCCAGGCACGTCGTTGGTTCCTCGCCTGCCCGTCATGACCTCTTTGAACCTGATCAGCTCCTCGATTCGGGACGGCGACAGCCCGGTTCTATCGGCAAGATGGCGCAGCCCGTACCTGTCATGTCCGAACAGCATGGACCTCCGTCGTCCATCTATCTCCCATGGGCCGGCGGGATTGGCCTCCAGCAGGCATGCAACGAGCTCGACGGAGCGGGCGAGCTCTCCGAACGCCGGGTGGTAGGGACCGGCGACGACGTTCGTCGACAGGCTGGGCGTGTCGTGTAGTCCTACGCGCTGGACGAGAAAGCCAAGTCGCTTAGCCTCGCGCAGCATCCTGCCCGCGTGAAGAACGGCGTGATCCAGAGAGGGGGCCGAATAGTCGCCGCGCCTGAACATCTCGGAGAGACCGGTTTTCTCCAGCACGAGACAGGGGTAGATGCGCAGCGATACCGCCGGCGCGCCCGCCCGGTCGCGCAGCAGCGCGATGCGCCGCAGGTCCTCTAGGGAGCTCTCTTCGCTCTGCCCAGGGAGGCCGGTCATAAGCTGGACACCAAGCCTGTAACCCTCTCTCATCACCAAATCCATGACGCCCAGGGCGAATTCGCCCGTGTACCCCCTGTTGCAGGCCGCGAGGACCGTATCGTCCAGCGAGGACACCCCTAGCTCTATCATGGAGACCGGGTGCGTCGACAGGCCCCTCAGGACGGGGCCGGCGACGCATAGCGGGTGCGTCGAGAACCGCACGACGCTTCCGTCCGGGGCGGATCGCACCGCGTCCAGATAGGCTCCCCTCTGCTCCTCGGGAAGACAGGTAAAGCTACCGCCGAAGTAGCAGATCTCGTGAGGGGTCTCGAGGCGGGCCAGGCTCTCTTTTACGGATGCCGGGGGGACGCCACCCTCGCCGGTGATCTCGCCCTGGTGGCAGTACACGCATCGCCTCGGGCAGGAGGCCATTGGTAAAAAAACCGGGAATCTCGGAAGCCGCACGTCGGTCACGTCGACGCGTGAGCCCAGCATCTGCTCCACTCCTGGTTGATTACGCCCCAGGCGAACAGGTCGGCCTGGCGTTCGAAGCTCGACATAGGCGTGGCGGTGCGCGTCCAAAGGTCGGAGCCGCCGTTGTGTTCAAGCAGGTGGTAGAGTTCGTGAAACAGCGCGAAACGCCTCCAGCTGAGCGGTAGCCGGTTGTTGACGATGATCATCCCCCTGCGGCCGCGGACTACGTGCACCCCCCACGTCCCGGAGGGAAGATCCTGGTAGTCCAACTCAAGCACCTTGCCGGTGCGCGACTCGGCCTTCACCAGGATCGAAAATTCGTCAAGCCCGGCCCATTCGGCGCCCTCGCGAATCGCCCAGTCTGGTATGAAGTCGGGCGCGCTAGGAAAATCGAACTCCTGCGCGCTGTCGCGTGCGCGTCGGCTCATGACGGACCGCGGGGCCTCAGACGCCCTCATCCGCGCCGTCCTCGGCCTCCCACCGGGAGACCGCGGCGTCGATGAGGCTCTGGACGAACTTGAGATCCCTGGGCTTGAGCCTCTTGCTCCTGTACCAGACCTCGGTATCGGGCGGTGCCTGCAGGACCTCCTCCAGCTGCAACCTGCCCGTGCTGGAAGCGGTCAGGCTCTTAACCAGGTCCTGGACCTCCACCTCCAGGGCTTCCGCAAGACGCGAGAGCAGCTTCATCGAGGGGGTCCTGCGGTTGCTCTCCAGCGCCTGTATGTATATCCTGCTGACCTGCGTCCTGTCGGCGAGCCCCTGCTGGGTAAGGCCGAGGGCCTTGCGCAGGGTGCGTATTCTCATCCCAAGGCTCATGACTGTACCTCCCTTATCATGCATTCATAAGATATATATTATTATACTCATGGTTACAAGAAGTTCAAGACCCTTTTCCCATTCCGTCCCGTTTCGCGTTGTTTGGCATGAGGCTTCAGTTTGCCCGGCGGTGAGCCCGTTCACCGTATGGAATATATTTTGTAGGTTCCTGGAACCCCCCCCTTGAACTTTCCTCTCATTCAGAATATATTACTCTCGGGATCTATTGTTGACATGAGTGCCAATCCGAGTTCGGGAGGTGTCCGTTATGGATTTTCGCGAACTTCAAAGCCTCGTGGAGGTTATGGAGAAAGGCAGCATATCCGCCGCGGCCGCGTCGCTTGGAATTTCTCAGCCGGCCGTGAGCAAGCATATCGCGAAGCTTGAAAAAGAGATGGGCGTCAAGATTTTCGCCAGGGGGCAGAAGTGCTCCAACCTCACGGTCGAGGGGGAGGCGATGTACAAGTTTGCGCGAAAGACTTTGGCGCAGCTGGCGGACATCAAGCGAGACTTCTCTGACATCGCTGACGACGTCTCCGGGATAGTGAGGATCAGCGCGAGCTCGATACCGGGGTGCTACGTGCTCCCCGGCCTGCTCGTGAAGTTTAGGAGCGCCTACCCGAACATCGAGGTGGAGGTGCGCGTGGCCGATTCGAGGGACGCGCTGGAGAAACTGGTCACCAGGGAGTCTGACCTGTCGGTCACCGGGCAGGTCAAGCACGCCTCCGGTTTCAACTCCACCCCGTTTGCCCGCGACGAGATAGTGCTCCTTCTCTCGCCGGATCACCCGCTGGCCTCCCGCACGAGCGTGTCGCTGAGGGATCTCGAGGAGATGGACCTGGTGGGAAGGGTGACCGGCTCCTCCACGTCGCGCATCTGGGAGGACGCTTTCAAGGCCCATACCGGCAAGGGGAAGCACGTGTACCTGAAGTTCGGACACGTGAGCGCCGTCACGGAGGCGGTCAGAAGAGGGGGAGAGGGCGCCGTCACCTCCCGGCTTACGGGTGCCGACGCCGGGGATCTCGTCATGATACCCTTCCGTCCCGCCCTTATGAGAACTTTTTATATCACCCACGGAGTAATGACCACCAAGGCGGCGGGGACCCTTCTGGATTTCCTGATCAGGAACAGGCCACTGCCCGTCGAGGGCGAGGAGAAGAGCAGATGCCTGACCTAGACAGCGCGGCTTCCTGCCCGACCTTCGAGGAAGAGGCCGTCCGCAAGGTTAGATCTTTCTTGGAAGAGAGAGATTTCAAGGTCGCGATTACCTGCTCCGAAGAGACGATTTTCACCGTTGAGGACGCGTCTCGCGTGGTCGGCGCACGTCCGGAGGAGATACTGAAGAGCCTGGTCCTGCTGGTGGACGATGTCCCCTCGCTAGCGTTGATGTCCGGGGTCAACCGCGTGGACGTGAAGAAAGTGCGGCGACATGCCGGGGCGAAACGAGTGCGCATGGCCGATCCCGAGTTTGTCCTCGAATGGTCGGGGTTCCGCATAGGCGGGGTACCTCCGGTGGGGTACCCAGAGCTTCCGCAAGCCTTTTTGGATGAGGATCTCTTCCTGTATCCGCTCGTGTGGGCCGCCGCAGGTACGGATCACTCCTTTTTCCCCATCGCCCCGGAGGACCTCGCCCGGCTCACGAAGGGCGGGAGGTTCGATATCAAGAAGTAAAATCATCAAGAAGAAAAAGACGTCTCCCCCCTTGGAGCCGGGGGGAGACGTCACTGTCAGACCGGCCTGATCAGAGCCTCTTCTCCGGGGCCAGGGCCTCGAAAGAGCCGTCGAATGCGTGCCCCAGCCTGACGGTGGTGAGAGGCTTCAGGAAGAGCTCCATGTTGTTGAACACGACCACCTGGAGGAGATGCCCGCCGAGTGTGGTGTGGTCGGGCCTGTTGAACACCCCGTGAAGGTGCGGGTAAAGTTTCGCCCCCCTGTAGCTGACGTTCCCGCTGAGCGAACCGAGCTCCATTGTTTCGCGCACGGCCTCGGTCGTGTAGTCCCGGCCGTTGTACCACCCAAAAGTAACGGAAGACACCATTCCAACCGCTGATACCAGGACTGCCGAGTCGACGTCGCTCTCCCTGCAGGCGTAGGCGAGCGAGTCCATTACCTCTTCTCCATCCGAAAGTCGCAGCGCAATGATCTCATCGGTAGCGGCTATTTTCATGTCGTTCGTCCTCCCTTCTGAATTTGTGCGGCCAACATCGTGTTTCATCAATAGTCTATCATGTGTGCGCGCAAAAGGCCAGAAGAAGGGGGGAAGACCGGAGAGTCGCGTCTACTCCTCGACGAGGTAGCGCTGGAGGTCGGCTTTTTTTAGCCCGGCGCCGAGCCCGACTGCCAGCTTCAGCCTGGCCTGGGTCGGCCTCAGGGGACCTCCGTCGAGCGCCCCCATCTCGAACAGGCGCGAGACGCTCCCCTCGAAGGAGCAGAAGGCGCTTTGAGTGTGTCCCTCCAGGCATCTCGTGGTGATCACCACCGGGATCTCGTCCCTGAGGAATTTTTTTATCCGGGGGATCCAGGACGGGGGCACGTGGCCGTCGCCCATGCCGGCTATCACGAGCCCGTCAATATCTCCTCTCTGGTCGGACGACAGCAGCTCGAGCAGCTTTTCCCCGACGCCAAGAGAGGCGTACAACAGCTCGACGTCTCGCGCCGGGGTCACGGAGCCCTCGAGGACGCTCGCCCGCCTGGGCTGCCTGAGCACATCCACCCTCTCGCCGACGAACTGGGCTATTGCCCCCTTCCCTGGTGCATCGAAGGAGTCTCTCCTCTGGTTTGCGGCCTGGGTGATCTCGGAGGCCGCAAACAGCTGCTCCTGCACGCACACTAGGACGCCCAGCCCCCAGCACTCCCTAGACATAGACGCCCGCGCCGCCTGGAGCAGGTTCAGCTTCGCGTCCGATCCCGGGTAGTCGGTCGGGTATATCGACGTGGTGAATACCAGTGGCTGAGGGTACGCCCAGTACAGGTCCACCATGTAGGATATTTCCTCGAGCGCGTCGGTGCCGCAGGTGACTACAACCCCGTCGGCCCCGTCGACCACGGTCTTGGACAGCACTTGAACGAGGTCTGCAATCATCCTCATGCTGTAGTGGCTACTCGGCTGGTGGCTCCAGTCGACCACGAAGATCCTGTCGGCCAGCTCCGACGGGAGCCATCCCAGCATCTCCTCCGGGGTGACCGCTGACTGCCACGAGTTCGCCTGGTCGTTGAACTTAAGGCCCATCTGTCCGCCCACGATGACGAGCGCGATCTTTCCTCTGGCGGCCATGAGAATGTCCCTCCTTTGCTTCAGGCTTCGGGCAGGTTAGAACCCAAGGTCCTCGCCAACAAGGATCACGTGCGAAGTCCTGCCTCCCGTGGCGCGCTCCAGCACCAGCAGGGCGTTGCATACCCTGTCCGGTGAGTTGCAGTTCACGCAGACGCCCGTGGCCGTGCAGGGAGTCTTCAGGCCAAGTCGCAGGGAGTTCGGCGGGGTCGCCATGTTTCGCGTCCTGGCAATCGCGTCGTCCAGGGTGTTGGCGACCTTGTTGAGGCCAATGACGAAGATTAGAGTGTTTTTACCCCAGGCCATGCCGCTCACCTTGTTGCCGTTGCCGTCTATGTTGACGAGCAGACCGTCCAGAGTCAACGCGTTCGAGCTCGTCAGGAAGAAATCGGCCAGAAGCTCCTGCTGAAGGGCGTCCCGCCTCTCCTCCGGCGACAGCGAGGGGTCCCAGTGATGGATGACCTTGCACCCTCTCTCCGTGAGCTTCTCCATTGCCCCAATCTCCCTGATCGTGACGCTGCCGGGGATCCCGACGGAGGCGCCCTCGGGGATGATCTTGAGTACCTCGGCCAGCGCCTCCTCCCTGGACGGGACGTACGAAGCGTGAAAACCCTTCTCCGACAGCCTCTTCACCAGGGTGTTCCCCAGGCGCGCCCGGTGTTCGATCCTGGCATTGTCGAACAGACTCGTCATATCTCTCTCCTCCGTATGCGGGCAGACCCGCCTCATGGTCGGTTCATGATAGCATCTTTTCAGGATAACGGGATGACACGAATCACTTGCCCGGGGGTCGACCTACCCCGGCACGCTCTCGTCGAAAAGATCGCGGACTTCGGCGAGTTCGGGGTGTCGCGACAGGGTGTCCTGCACTATGCGCTCGCTCCTCCGGCAGTAGGAGTCGAGCTCCGTGAACGCCGGGTGAATGTGCCCCATGTATGTCCTGAACACCAGGTCGGGGATGGAGCCGATGGCCTTCGGCGTGTCGGGGTAGAGCACCAGGGTGCGCTCCATGCTGACGCACAGGTAGTTTCCGAAGAGCTCAAGGTACTCGAGGCTGTGCCCAAGCGAGTACTTCTCGTTGATCGCCACGAGGCTTCTCAGCCCCTGGTCGGGCTGCGATCTCCTCTCGGTTATGGTCTTGAAGTACAGGTCGTTCCTCATGGCGTCTATGTAGAAGGTGTTGAACTCCGGGCGGGACATGACCTGGTAGTTGATCCTGACGAGCGACGCCAGGTACAGGGCGGGTTCGTCCTCGACATTTATGTACAGGTCCAGCGCTCCCTTGAAGTTGTCTATGACCCTCTCCAGGAGCTGCAGGGCGATGTTGTCCTTGTTGGTGAAGTGGTAGGTTACCAGCCCCAGGCTGACATCCGCGGCCTCGGCGATGGACCTCATGCTCGTCGCGGAGAAACCGCGGCGCAGGAAGAGGCGCCAGGCCCGGTTCATGATCCTGTGCTTCTTGTTCTCGTACGCCTTCATGGCGGCAGCTCCCTCATTATTATCGACCCGGTGCGATTATACAGCCCGAGCGGGCGAAAGAAAAGAAAAAGGGGCGGCCGCGAGCCGACCGCCCCCGAGCGTCGCAAGCGGCGCTACATCTCCTCGTAGCTGATCTCCATGTCCACCTTGCCGCTCTTCATGCGCAGGATGGAGTATCCAAGAGCGAATACGACCACAACGACGTTGCCGACCATCTCGTAGGGCTTGAGCACGCTGAACAGAAGCATGGTCTGCCCGAGGGTGGCCACCCCGCCCAGCACGCTCCAGAACATGAGCGTCCCGTGAGAGACGTGGAACGAGGACTTGTTCCAGATGTCCGGTATGAGCGCCGGCATGCGGGCCGCGGAGAAGCAGATTATGGCGAACAGCACGTTGTTCAGGATCACCGCCATGTTGCCTATCGTCGATATGTTGAATTCGAAGAATACGGGTACCAGGCTCTCCAGGTAGAGGAGGGTAAGGATAATGTACGGGGTCTTGTACTTCTTGCTGATCGCGCCGAGCCAGGAGGGGAGCCAGCCGTCGACGCAGGCCTGCAGGATGGGCTTGGTGACCCAGCCGAAGGCTGCGTTCAGGGTTGTGGTCAGGGCGAACATCGCGCCGCCAACGATGAAGAAGATGTAGATCGGACGCGGCAGGATCTTCTCGGCCACTACGGAGAGGGGCTGTCCTGCGACCTCGGAGATCGGCAGGACCCCCGCCGCCACGGTGGCCATCAGGGCGTAGAAGGCCGCGATGAGCAGGGTGGCGACTATGATCACGACGGGGATGTCCTTCGTCGGGTTCTTGGCCTCCGCGCCGAGGTAGATGATCACGTTGGCGCCGCCTATGGCCCAGGTGAAGAGCGCGCCGGCCGCGAACAGCCCCTGTAACCCGCCGGTCATGAAGTCCTCTCCGCCGAAGTAGCCGGGCTGAACGTGCGGCAGGCCGTAGGCAATGTACACCGTGAGGGCTATGACCATCACCAGGGCCATGATGTTCTGCACCTTGGCCGCGCTCTGTATCCCAAGCATGTTGACGATGTAGAAGAAGGTCAGCATCAGGAAGGCTATCAGGGTCCTGTTGAGCCCTGGTATCAGGGCAAGGGTGTAGTCCGCGAAGCTCAGGGCGTACAGGGCCAGGGCCGTCCAGGCCAGTATGTGGACGATTATGAAGAACCCGCTGCAGGTCTTGTTCACCAGCAGGCCGAGTTGGGTGTAGAAGCCGCCCCTCATGCGGATCGTGCCGCCCACGAAGATGTTGGGAATCGATATGAGGATGACGAACATGGCCCCCGCCAGCATCGCCAGGTTGGCCGATCGCCCTGTCATGGCTATTCCTATGCCCAGGAGGGCGAAGATGCCGGAGCCTATGGTCTGTCCTACTGCTATGGACATGAGCTCCTTCCTTCCGAGCACTCTGTCAAGCTCTTTGGTTGATCTTACATTGGCCACTGAAGACACCTCCGAATATTTTTTAATACTTTTACGCTACAGGTGCATCCCCGCATCGTACCCGGCCCTCACGGCCTCCAGGACCCTCAATGGCCGCCTGGCATCGCCGATTATCTGGACGTCGGGGGCGCAACCCCTCAGGCTGTCCACCACGTCAGCCCGGGACCTCATACCGGTGGCCACTATCACCGTGTCGGCCTCGAACAGGCGCTCCACTCCGTCCTTGTCGATCGCCACGACCCCGTCGCGGACTATCTCCTTGCAGCGGGTGTCGGTGAGCAGGGTTATCTTCGACGGGTGCTTCGCGATCTCGAGGAGAAGGGCCTCCCTGTGCAGGTAGGCTGCGTCGATCGCCACATTCTCCCTCATCTCGAGCACCGTCACGTCGTGACCCTTGACGGCCAGCTCCAACCCCTCCTCGCACCCCACCAGGCCGCCTCCGATGAACACGACCCGCCTGCCGACCGTCACGCCTTCGTTGTACAGGTCCAGCGCACGTAGGACGTGCGGGAGGTCGATCCCTGGGATATTCGGAACTATGGGCTCCGCTCCAACAGCAATTATCAGAGTGTCGGGCGCGTATTCCCCGGCAAGCTCGGGGGTGACCGGGGTGTTCAGCAGGACCCTGATCGCCCTCTCCTGAACCCGTCGTATCAGCACGTCCATGAACTTTTTGAGGGGCTTCTTGAACCAGACCTTGTCCGAGAATTGGATTGTCCCGCCCAGCGTGCCGCTCTTCTCGCACAGCAGCACGTCGTGCCCGCGGTCGGCGGCCGTTATCGCAGCCTGCATGCCGCCGGGGCCACCTCCCGCGATCATGACGCGCTTCCTCCCCTCGGAGACCGGCGGGAGAAACGCCTCGTGCTCCTTGCCGATGACCGGATTGACGGTGCACTTGCCGACCCTGGTGGCGTATTTAACGTAGGGGACGAAGGATCCGCTCATACAGACTATGCAGCGCTGGCAGGGGGTGATGTCGTCCGCCCTTCCCGCCTTCGCCTTGCGCGGCAGATCAGGGTCGGCTATCAGTCCGCGTCCCACCGCCACCATGTCGGCCTTGCCGGAGGAGATGATCTCCTCCATCAGGTCGGGGTCGGCTATCCCTCCCAGGGCGGATACCTTCGTGATCTTGACGGCCCTCTTTATCGCCTCCGCAAGGTACACGTTGCACCCCTGCTCCAGGAACATCGAAGGCACCATCGTGGTAGTCGTGGAGGGTACGTGGAACGTGCCCTCGGACACGTTGAGCAGGTCGATCCTGCCATCCACCATCTTCGCGAACTCAACCATGTCGTCCAGGGTGAAGCCGCCAGGGGTCATCTCGGAGCCGCTTATTCTGAATTCGATCGGGAAGTCGTGCCCGCACTTCCTGCGTATGTTGTCCACGATCATCAGGGCGAAGCGGGCTCGGTTCTCCAGGCTTCCTCCGAACCGGTCCGTCCTCTGGTTGTTGAGAGGGGAGAGGAACTGGTGGACCAGCCATCCGTGGGCGGCGTGCACCATGCACATGTCCATGCCGCCGAGGCGCGCCATCTCCGCGGCGTCGCCGAACGCCTCGACGATCTCCTCGATCTTATCCTCGGTGAGCTCGATGACCGGCTTGCCGAACACGCCCGGCCCGCCGGAGGGCCCGTAAGTCTCCCCGTCGTAATACCTCGGGTTGGCGCGTCTCCCCGGGTGAAGCAGCTCGACGGACGCAAGCGCTCCGTGTCGTCTTATGGCGTCTGTCGTGTTGATAAGGGAGGGAAGTACCTCGTCGTCGTCGAGAGGGATCATGCGCCCGTGCGCCTTCCCGGTCTTCGTGTGTACGTTGCTCTCGCCAAGGTTCACTATAGCGGCGCCGCCGCGAGCCTTGATCTCGTACGCCGCGACGTTGCCGGGCGTCAGGTAGCCCTCGGGCGTAAGGTCGCCCATGCTGATGGGCGCGGACTCGATCCTGTTTCGGGCCGTGAGGGCGCCGATGCGGATCGGGCTGAAAAGATGCGGGTATCTTTTATTGACGGTCATGACGGTAATCTGCCTCCTTGCCGTGGCTTATGCATCGCAAAACGAGTCTTCGCAGAGGACAAAAAGTACCAGTCCGCCGCGGGGAAGGCGCAAAGACCTTCCAGGACAGCGGGGGCCCATATACCGTACGCGTACAGTCGCATTATCCTGTACGCGTACGGGATTGTCAAGATGGCGGACGCGGCGCCTTCGAGCAGGAATTTTGACTGCGACGCGCCCGGTTTCTCGTCTTCTTGACGTACTGCGCAGCCTGGCATGGTGTAAAGGTTTTGCTCTTGACAGGTCATCCCGACGGCTCTATAATGTCCGAGCTTTCAAGGGGGCGTGCGTATGAGCCGAGTGCTGGAGGAAAAGCTGGACAAAAAGGTGCGCGTCCATGACCTGTACGATCTGTACTCGCCGCTGTTGACCGAGAAGCAGCGCGAGGCTTGGGTTTTGCACGAGTTCGAGGATCTCTCCCTGGCCGAGGTGGCCGAAAGGCTCGGCATCAGCAGGCAGGGCGTCTCCGATCTTATCGGCAGGAGCCGCGACCGGCTCGAGGAGCTGGAGGCGCTGCTCGGGTTTCACTCCAGGGAGGCGTCGCTAGAGGCGGAGATTGCAGGTCTGCGCCGTCTGTTGGAAGCTCCCGGCGACGTTCGGGACGGTTCTGTTTAAAAGGCGGGTGATCGCGCAGGATGTTCGACGCTCTTCGTGAACGTTTCGAGTCGATATTCGACAGGCTGAAGGGGAGAGGAAAACTCACCGAGGCCGATGTCGACGTCGCTCTTAGGGATGTACGCCGTAGCCTGCTGGAGGCGGACGTCGACTACAAGGTGGTCAAGGCTCTGCTCGAGTCGATCAGGGGGCGGGCGGTCGGCAAGGACGTGCTGGAGTCAATAACGCCCGGTCAGCAAGTGGCCACCATAGTCTACGAGGAGCTAGCTGACCTCATGGGGACGGAGCCCTCCCCTTTGGCCATCTCGCCCAAGCCTCCCTCCATCTACCTCATGGTCGGCCTCCAGGGCGGCGGCAAGACCACCAGCACGGTAAAGCTGGCGCGGAGGCTGGCCGGCTCCCACAGGCCGTTGGTCGTCGCCTGTGACCTGAGGAGACCCGCGGCGGTGGAGCAGCTCAAGATACTCGCCGCTCAGTCCAGAGTGCCGTTTTACGGGCCCGAGCATGGGGAGAAGGATGTCCTCAGGGTGGTCGAAGGGGCCCTCGAGTACGCGAGCGGACATCTGAACGACGTGATCCTCCTGGATACGGCGGGGAGGCTGCACGCCGACGAGGAGCTGATGGAGGAGCTTGCGGCCATGAAGAGGGCCGCCCCTCCCACGGAGGTCCTGCTGGTCGTCGACGCCATGACGGGGCAGGAGGCTGTTAAAGTCGCCTCCGCCTTCCATGAGAGGCTGCGGCTCACCGGGGTGCTGCTCTCCAAGCTGGACGGCGACGCGAGGGGAGGAGCCGCGCTGGCCATCAGGAAGGCCACCGGGGTACCGATCAAGTTCGCTGGAGTAGGGGAGGGGACGGACGCCCTCGAGGTCTTCGACGCAAGGCGGATGGCCCAGCGGATCCTGGGAATGGGCGACGTCGTCGGTCTGGCGGAGAAGATACGAGAGATGGCCGAGTCCGGCGGCGCGGAGAAGATGGCCGGGACCCTCAAGAAGAAGTTTACGTTGGAGGACCTGTTGGTGCAGTTCGAGCAGATCGAGAGGATGGGTCCTCTTGAGAAGGTACTGGAGATGATACCCGGCTTCAGCCGGATGAAGGTTGCGGCTGGCGACGAGGCCGACTCGGGTAGGCTTGGGAGAATGAAGGCGATAATTCAGTCCATGACTCCCTCCGAGCGCAGGGATCCCTCGATAATAAAGGGCAGTCGAAGGCGCAGGATCGCGGCGGGTTCCGGCACTTCGGTGCAGATGGTCAACCAGCTTCTGGCTCAGTACGAACAGATGAGGAAACTTTGGAAGCAGTTCGGGAAACAGGATAAGGGCTTCAAACTGCCGAAGGGCCTCTTCGGGGGCGGCGGTTTTCGTATATAGGCAAGGCCCGGGTTCGGCGGGCGCGGACAACAAGCCCTGCAGGCCCGGGAAAAATCCAGGAGGTGTTTAGATAATGGCGGTACGTATTAGACTGGCCCGTCACGGACGGAAGAAGGCGCCCTTTTATCGGCTGGTGGTGGCCGACTCGCGTTCACCAAGGGACGGTCGCTACATCGAACAGCTTGGGATCTACGATCCCATGAAGGACCAGTCCGAGATAAAGGTCGACGAGGAGCGGGCGATGCACTGGCTGAGCGTCGGAGCGACGCCTTCCGACACCGCAAGGAGCATCCTGAGAAAATCCGGCGTCTGGGACAAGTTCGAGGCCGGCAAGAAGAAGGCCGAGTGATCATGCCGGACTATCGCGAGCTGGTCGAGTTTATTGTCAAGCGCCTGGTCCTTCAGCCAGAGCATGTAGACGTCTCGGAGAGGACCGACGACAGAGGGGTGACCGCTATTACGATACGAGTCGCCCGGGAGGATATCGGCAGGGTCATCGGCAAGAAGGGCGCGACCATAAACGCGATTCGCCTGGTGGCCAAGGCCGCGGCGGTCAAGGTAAACGACAGGGTGGACGTCGATATATCCGAGGATGAGTAGGGTCAGGATAGGACGGATAGTCGGAACTCACGGCCTCAAGGGGGAGCTGAAGGTGCTGCCCCTGACGGATTACCCGGAAAGGTTCGCGGGCATGAAGCACATCTCCGTCTACAGCGGAGACGGCCTGTTCTTGCGAGGGCTGAGCGTGGTCTCCGTCCGTCACGCCGGAGGCAAGAACCAGCTCCTGCTCCAGACGGGCGAGCTCGGCCGGGTGGAAGAGGCGGAACAGCTCAAGGGCACCTACATCGAAGTCCTGCCGGAGGAGAGGGTTCCGCTGGAGGACGGTGAGTTCTGGATTGACGAACTCAAGGGGCTGACCGCAGTCAAGCACGAGGACGAGGAGCCTCTCGGAACTCTTGTGGACGTGGTGAGGAGCGGGGACAACGACCTGTACGTCATCCGCGACGCCTCGGGCGCCGATCACTATATTCCCGCAGTAAGTCAGTTTATCGCGGAGGTGAACCTTGAAAAGGAGCAGGTAAGGATCTCTCTCGTCGAGGGGCTGTGGTAGACGTGCGCATAAGCCTGGTCACGGCGTTCCCGGATTTTTTCGACAGGTTTCTGACCACGGGCGTGATCGGCAGGGCCGTAGACAGAGGCCTTCTCCGCGTGGACATCATCGACTTGAGAGAACACGGGCTGGGCAGGTATCGCCAAATAGACGACTACAGCTTCGGCGGCGGTGGCGGCATGGTGCTCATGCCCGAGGTCCTGGAGAGCGCCCTGTCCGAGGCCAAGGGGGATCACGGCGAGGGCTGCTGTGTGGTCTGCCCGTCTCCCCAGGGGGACCTGCTCACCCAGGAGGTAGTGGAGACCCTCGCGGCGCAGAGGCATATCGTGCTCGTATGCGGCAGGTACGAGGGGCTGGACGAGAGATTTGTCTCGAAGTATGTCGACAGGGAGATCTCGCTTGGGGATTTTGTGCTGACCGGAGGAGAAATACCCGCTATGGCCATGATCGACTCGATGGCCAGGCTCGTCCCCGGGGTCGTGGGCAGGGAGTCGTCGGTCGAGGAGGACTCGTTCTACCGCGGCATGCTCGACCACCCGCACTACACGCGCCCCTCGGAGTGGGAGGGGCTTGAGGCTCCGGCCGTGCTTGTCTCTGGCAACGCGTCCGAGATCGAGAAGTGGCGGAGAAGCCAGGCGGCCGAGCGCACCCTGGCCCGGCGTCCGGACTTGATAGCGAGGGCCAATATCAGGCCCTACCTCTCGGCGGGGATCTACGTGGCGCTGGTCCACCATCCCGTGCTCGACCGCAAGGGAGAGAAGAGCACCGCCGCGGTCACAGGGCTCGATCTCTCCGACATCGCCAGGTCCTGCAGGACCTACGGAGCCGACAGGTTCCTGGTGGTCACGCCGCTTGCAAGCCAGCGCGAGCTCGTGCAGACGATGCGGCGGCACTGGACGGAGGGCGGCGGCGCGGGAGTCAGCCCTGACAGGGCCGAGGCCATGAGGCTGATCAAGACGGTCCCGTCGGTGGAGAGGGCCGTCGAATGGGTGGTCAAAAGAGAGAAGCAGCGGCCGCTGCTCGTGGGAACGAGCGCGAAAAATCTGCCAGGGTCGTTTCACTGGCTTGAAGCAAAGAGGCGTATGCTTCGCGAGAAGAAGCCGGTCATCCTGCTCTTCGGTACCGGTTCGGGAATGCACGAAGAGCTGCTGTCGGCCTGCGACATGCTGCTTTCGCCCCTGTCCGGAGGAAATGGGGACTTCAACCACCTCTCGGTTAGGACGGCGGCGGGGGCCATGCTGGATCGCTTCTTCGGGTGGCGCTAGAAAAGAGTCGCACTTGCGGAGGCTGGCCAGACTATCTCGCCATGTCCCGGGGGCATTGTTTACTTCCATATGGTTTTCAAGCACTGAGGAGGGGTTTTAAATGAACGTAATTGATCTCGTGGAGAAGAGTTTTATAAGGGATGACATCCCCGATTTCAGGTCCGGGGACACGGTCAGGGTTCATGTAAAGGTCAAGGAGGGCAGCAGGGAGCGCGTCCAGGTGTTCGAGGGAGTAGTGATCGCCCGAAAGCACGGCGGCCTGAGCGAGACCTTCACCGTGCGAAAGATATCGAATGGCGTCGGGGTCGAGAGGATCTTCCCCCTTCACTGCCCATCGATCAGCCAGATAGAGGTCAAGCGACTGGGCAAGGTGCGCAGGGCGAAGCTCTACTATCTCAGGTCCAGGAGCGGAAAATCCGCGCGCATAAAGGAGAGAAGGGTGTAGGCAGGGGCGTAGAGACGGAAGAAACGGCTCTGCCGTGGCGCGGCGTCACAGCCAGTCGAGATGTGCATAGCCGAGGGTTTTCCCCAAACTGCTCTTGACTTTGGAATAGGCGGCGCTTATAATATCCGTCGTTGCGCGGGGGTGGCGGAACGGGTAGACGCGCAAGGCTAAGGACCTTGTGGCTGCAAGGCTGTGGGAGTTCGAGTCTCCCCCTCCGCACCATGAAAGTGAGGCCCTCTTCCTGTTCAGGGAGAGGGCTTTTTGCGAACGCATTTTTGCACAAAAGAGGAAAACTTCTCTTTCGCCGTTGCCTCAAGCGCTCTTCATTTGGTACACTTCTTAAGATGGCAGTACTTCGAGGGGTGAGTGGCGATGACCATGGATTGGGAGAGTTGGCTTAGAGACAGCGTTGGTTCCTCTGCGACGCCCGTAGGCCCACAGGATAAAAAGATTGATATGTCCCAGGCATTGTTGCTGGGGCTTCCGGTGGCTCTCTTCCAGAATCTTGCGGAGGCCTCCGACGTTCAACACCCGCCTGTTCAACCCACCGCCGAATCTCGCGACCAGCCTTCGGAATCAGAGTCCGTACCAGACAATCGCTCCGGCGGGCACGGACGAGAACAAGTCCCGTATGATTCAACCGATCATCTGGAGATCCCAGGGCTGCCTGTTCAGACTGCCGAAGAACAGGTCGGCGACCGTGCCGTGGCAGCCTCTCGGGAAGGGGAGCCAGGCGCCGTCGAAGATGAAGGCGCCCTCGTTCCGCGGACGGAGTCGAGCCTGGACGAGGATGCCGACCTCCCCGACAAGGTGTCCACCTTTGTAATCCCGCCGCAGCCCCTGCAGCCCGTCTTCGCTCAACCCCGAGAAGAGGCGGGGCCGGTTTCTCCTGGTGTCGGGACGGAGAAGGACGCGAGAAGGGATTTCAGACCCCTGATAATTGTCCTCGCCGGGGTATTGATGGCGGCGTGGTTTTTTATGTATCCTAGCAGCTCCTGCGAAGAACTGATCCTGAAAGGCGATCAAGCATACGAGCAGAAAAATTATGACGAGGCGCTCTCGCTTTACGAGAAGGCGGCCTCGGAGAGCCCGGACCGCATGGAACCTCGCAGAGGAAGGGCGCTGGCCCTGGAGGCCCTTGGAAGAAAGGGTGAAGCTGTAGACGCTTGGTACAGCTGCCTTCAGGCGTCGCCTGACAGTTCGGAGGCGCACTTCCGTCTCGGAGAGTTGCTCTTGAGCCTTGGCTCGTTGGATGGCGCTATACGGATCTACCAGGAGGGCGCGGAGCTGGACCCCGGCAACCCGAAGTTCTTCGCTCGCCTCGGGGATATCTTCATGACCAGGGAAGATTTCAAGCAGGCCGCCGACTCGTATCGCAGGGCGAGCATCCTCGATCCGACAAACAGTGAATACAGGTCGTCGCTTGAGAAGGCAGAGGGCGAGAATAGAACGCGGGACGAGGAGGAGCGCCGACTTAGGGACATGGGGGAGGAGCAGACCGTAATGGGGATAGCCTCCCTTGTGGCGGGCGAGTACGATGACGCCGAGGCCCATTTTCAACGCTCGCTGGATCTCGTTCCGGATGGACGAGACGCGCTTCTGGGACTTGCCGAGTCCAGGGAGGGCAAGGGAGATCTCGAGGGAGCCAGGGCTGTCTACGTGAAACTCTTGGATTTCGACCCGGCTTTCGAAAAGGCAAGAGATGCGCTCGCGACCCTCGCGTCGCGTCTCGCGTCGTCCGAGGATGCGAAGACCGTAACGCCACCGGCGGCTACCATTAGCGATGACGAGGCGGGGGACGAGGGAGCTAAAGAGACACCGGGTGTCCAGACCCACCTCATCCCGGACACGGAAGATGACAAGCCAGCCTCGCAATCGCTGGTTGTTGCGGTGACGAAGGACGATCTGCCGGATGAGCCCCCGGTAGATCGTACGGTCCATACCCCGCCCCCGACCGAGGAGCCCGGGAAGGAGGGTAAATCCGTCGTCGCCGCCCCGACGCCTGTCCCGCCGGTTGCCCTGGTCGCACACGGCCGTGAGGCTGCCGTCGGAGGTTCCGTGCCGGCGAAGAAGTCCAAACAGCCCAAAGCCCGGACCACGGGTGTCGTCGCAGGAAAGAGAACGGAGGAGAAACTGCTGGCCGAGAGCCGTTCGCTGAACATCTCCGGCGAGTATCGCAGGGCCGTCGAAAAAGCCTCCGAGGCGATGAACGTGAGACAATCGCCTGAGGCCTTGTCCAACCTCGGTTACGCCCATATCGGGCTTGAAAACTACCCCTCGGCCTTCACAGCGTACTGGAGACGTCTGCTCCTGTCGCCGGAACTGAGGGAGCCGGAACTGGAGCCGCCGTCTTTCCTGGCGGTCCCTTTCGAGTCTGATCGATGGAAGAAGAACCCGCTCCCCGACGCAAAGAATGCCCCTCTTGCAAAAAGCACCGAATCGTTTATATTTCTACCAGCAGGGGATGGAATATCCGCAAGGGTTCTGGCCGGCAAGGAGTACCTGTTCGAGGCCATGCGCGTCAATCCCAGGGAGAGCGACGCCTATATCAATCTGTCCTTGAGCTACGTCAGGATGCAGAATCAGAAGGCATCGTCCGGGGCGCTTTCGACGACGGCAGCCGAGATGGAGAATGAAAATGCGCTTTACCTGGCCCTCCTGGGGCACGCGCTGTCTGCCAGGGGAGATAGACGTCATGCAGCCGACTTCCTGCATGCGGCGGAGGAAAGATCCTCCGGCGAGGTGCTTCGTTTCATCCGCTCGCTGGAGTCGGCGAACTCGTCGAAGGAGCATTGAGTGATCGACAGCGCTTTTCAATAGTGAGGAATTACTATATACTTGCGTATGAATTGTTAGTCCGGGATCACTGTCGAAGCTCTGCAACTTCTTCATTCGGTAGGCGAGAAAGTGCGCTGAGTTGAAGCGCTTTAATTTTACGGGCGGTGATTGATTGATGAATGCAACTAAGGCTGACGAATTGGGAAAGAAATACATGAGGCAGCACTCCCTGTACAGGGAGTACGCCGCTAGGGCGCGCAACCTCCTGGAGAACCTTGTGGAACAGGGAGGAATTCAGCTTTACAGCGTATCCGGAGAGGCCAAGTCCACCGAGTGCTTCCTTCAGTCCTACGATGTCATGGCTGACGGGGCTCCGTCCTCGCTCTCGGATATCGCGGATCTGTGCTCTGTCAAGATTCTTGTCCATTTTCCCGAGGATGTCGAGAAAGTCGAGCGCATCATCCATCAGGAATTCCTCGTGGACATGTCGCGGTCGGTGACATCGGCCAACTTGGACGACCCGGACCGGTTCGGCTACCCCGCGGTCTATTACACGCTGTCCCTGAACAAGGCCAGGGGTGCCATGCGAGAGTGGAGCAAGTACAAGGACCTCCCCTTCTCGCTCGAGGTCAGGACTGTGATCCAGGAAGTCTGGGCCGCGAACACCCCCAAGGTGATGCTCCCCACCGACACGGCCACCAAGCGGAAGATGCAGAGGAAGCTCTTCCGAGTGGGGGCTCTCCTCGAGGAGGCCGACGAGGGGTATTTCGCCCTCTGGGAGTCGGCGCGGGAGTCGGGGATGCCCGTAACTGCCCCGGTCGTCTCAGTTGAACCCGCCGCCTCCCAGCGGAGGGTGTTCGACCGCTCAGCGTTGCGCCAGTATTTTCAGGAGCACGAGGAGATCCCCCTGCGATGGGCGGAGATAGCCGCGGAAGCCGGATTCCCGCCGTTCGCTCCGGATGCGGATTACCTGGAGACGAGCCTCTCCTATCTCTGGGACATACTGCGTGCCGCCGAGATGGATTCGCCGGATGAATTCCAGCGCTTCATTGCCTCCCTCGAACAGGAGGAGAAGGGGAAGGAACAGATTGCGACGGTGTTCAAGGCCTTTGAGCGAGAGGCCCAGTCGTGGAGGGTGGACGGATACTCGGCCCTGTTCCTTCTCGTCCTGAACCTGAAGTGGGACGTGCTGCAGAACAAGGACCTGGTTGAACTGAACATCAAAAGAGGCTCCGACAGGATCAAGGGCATTATTTAGCGCTCATGGCTTCGATCACCGTTTTTCTCCGGGGGAGGGCATCCAGAGGCCTCCCCCATGTCTTAGGCGGATGGAAAGGACGAGCCGCATGAAGGACATCGCTTGGATCCCTGGAGCCGGCCGGACGGCCTTCGTCGGGGAGCCGCTTGAGGCATTCGGGGTTTTGAAGGCCGCCGGTGTCTCCTCTTTGCCGGGACTGGCGGAGGCCCGCTCCTCCGGGGCGGACACGCTCTTCTTCGCGGGGAGAGGCGCGGCGGATCTGCCTCTTCTTGAGGAGTGCCTGGAGTTGTCGACTTCCTTTATTGTTCTGGGTGGCAGTTGGCCCAGGAAACTCCCGGCCTCACTCATCTCACTGGCGAAGCAAAAAGGCCTGAGGATACTTGGACCAGGCAGCGAGGGCTCGCTGGGCCCGTGGGCGCGGATAAAAGGCTGTTTAGCGGGAGACGCGGCACTCCTTTCCGAGGGCGGCGAGACCCTGACACACTGCTTGTACGCCCTGAAACGAAGGGGAGTGACACCAAGCTACGCCGTCTCCTTCGGGAACTCAGACGACTACACGCCCCTCGAGGCGGCGACCTCCATTCTCGGGCATGACGAGCGCGTGTCTCTCTTCATCTTCATCCTGAACAGACTTGACGCCGGGCGCCGGTTTATCGATTTTTCCATGGAGGCCGCCAGGAAGGGCGGAAGAACGGCTTTGCTCCTGCTTGACGACGCGGACACCGAGGTCAGGGAGGAGACCTCGATCCTCGGCCAATACGGGGTGGCCGTTTTGAAATCTCCCGGCGAGGTCGTGGACATTGCGTCGGTCTTCTCCTTCGGGAAGGACCTTGACTATTCGAACAGGCGGGTCTTCTTTCGAGGGGTGCGCGGTTCGGAGCTGACGCGCCTGCTGAAAAGGGAGGCGCGCAAGGCTGGGTTTTCCCCCGTCTCCAACCGACATGATGCCTCCTTCTCAGTCTCCATCCTCCAAGCGTCGGGAGCCAGTGCCTCGACGGAGATGTCGAGGCGGGGCCCTCGGAAAGATGGTGGGCGCCTGTTCTTCACAGTCCCGGACGGAGATCCCGCGTACGAGGCGGCGGCCCTGTCGGCTGGGGTATCGTTCACGCCAGGTTTTGAGAGTCTTTTCAACTCTCTTCGACTCCTGTTCGACCGGACTGGCTCAATCCGTTCCTCGGCCCTCTCCCCGTTCAACTGCCCCTCGGCGGTCAGCGCGGAGAATGGCGACGCGAAGTCTCTTCTTCGCGCATACGGGATCCCGGTGGCCAAGGAGGTATTGTGCGTGTCCCTCCCCGAGGCGCTTTCCGCCGCTGATACCATAGGATACCCGGTCGTCCTGAAGGTTGTGTCGCCCTCTATACTGCGCAAGATGGAGGCCCGGGTGGTGGCCCTTAACATCCAGGACGAGGAGGAGTTGAGGAACGCGTACGGAAGGACCCTTGAAAAAGCCAGGCTTGCAAGGCCCTCGGCCGAAGTCAGCGGCGTCCTCGTGCAGGAGATGGTGCAGGGGGGTACCGAATGGAGGATGGAGTTCCGTCGCAGTCCGAGATTCGGCCCGCTCATCGAGGTCGGAATAAGCGGCATATACGGCGATATCCTGCCAGAAGGGGTCGTCAGGGCTGCCCCTCTGTCCGAGGACGAGGCTCTGCTGATGATCAGGGAGTCGCCGGGATATCCGCTTCTTCTTGAAGGATGGCGAAGGGGAGTTCTTGACGAGGGCGCCTTCTCATCCGCCGTGGCGGCCCTGTCGCGATTGGCCTGCTGCGAGAAAGGCGTGTCGCGACTGCATATTAATCCGATCTTCGTAAACATACGGGGCGTGCTGGTTGTGGACGCCTTTATCGAGGGGAGTGTGGCGAAGAAATGACCGGTGTAATTTGGATCGTCCTTGGGTATTTCGCCGGATCGTTGCCCACCGGCTACCTGGCGGCACTGTGGGTCAAGGGAGTGGACATCCGGACTGTCGGGTCCGGGGGTACCGGGGCGACCAATGTTGGAAGATTGCTTGGACAGAGATGGGCGAAGGCAGTGGCCGTGATCGACATGGTCAAGGGTGCGGTGCCCATGCTCTGCGCGATGGCGTTTGGACAGGGTGATCCGTGGGTTTTGGCACTGACCGGGTTCGCCGGCGTCGTGGGTCACGATTACCCGATCTGGCTGTCCTTCCGCGGCGGGAAAGGAGTCGCGACCTCGTACGGAGTCGCCTTTTTCCTCCACCCGTGGGTATCCTTCATTATCGCCCCGGCTGCGGGGCTGGTCTGGCTCGGCGTGTTGAAGGCCAAGGGGTACGTGTCGCTGGCCTCCCTGGTCTCGCTGTGGTGCCTGCCCCTGTTCGCCCTGGCGCTCTCCTTCCCTCTTGCGCACATAGTCGTCCTGGGCGCCCTGGCTGCCCTCGCGACCCTTCGGCACAGAGAAAATATCAAGAGGCTCTTGGAAGGAAAAGAGAGTCGTTTCGGAAAGCACGCGACCAACAGGTAGAAGCGCTTCCCCGGTATTGACTATTACTGACCTATACAGTAAAATACTACGCGGGTATCCCTCTCCATCATGCGCGAATCTCGCGCTGAAGGGGGATGTCCGCGTAAGTTGCGCTTGTAATATGCGTTATGGAGGGGATAGCTGTGGCGAGCCTGACGCGGGTCATAGAAAACTATATAAACAGCCTCTTCTCGGAGGTAGAGGAGCCGTCGATCTCCCTGAGGAGGAAGGAGCTGGCCGAGCACTTCGGGTGTGTCCCGAGCCAGATAAACTACGTCCTCCGCAGCAGGTTCACCCCTGAACGGGGGTACATAGTGGAGAGTCAAAGAGGTGGACACGGGTTTATTAGAATAGTCAGGATATGCTACGATATGCCTGACGAGAAGATCAGCCACATAGACGATATAGTCGGCGACTCGATCACCGAGCAGGGGGCGCGCCGGGTACTTGCCTCTCTTCACGAGCGCGGGATGATCGACATGAAGGAGCGGCTTCTGATCGAGGTGGCCATGCGCCATACGGACGAGCTGGGCAGCGGGGAGTTCGACATCTCTCCCTACAGGAGAAACGCCCTGGCCGCGGAGCTTCTAAAGCGAATGCTGCGCAGCCTGATCTTGAGCTGATCGCGGCATGATGTAGAGGGCGAATGAAAACAATAAAGGATGATCTGTGATGTGGCATTTCTTTTCTGAACGCGGAAGAAAGGTAATCCAGCTGGCGCACAGGGAGGCTCTCCGGCTCGGCCACGACGTGGTGGGCACGGAGCACCTTATGCTGGCTATCGTTTCCGAGGGCGAGGGTACCGCGATCCAGGCTCTGGAATCCCTCGGGGTAAGGCCCGACGAACTTCGCGACAGCCTGGAGAACACCATTGGCAAATCGCATCCCATACTCAAGCCGGTTGACCTGCAGCTGAGTCCGAGGGCGAAGAGGGTCTTCGACCTCTCGGTCAGGGAGGCTCGAAACATGGGCGTGAACTATGTCGGGACCGAGCACATTCTCCTGGGTATAATGGCGGAGGGGGAGAGCGCCGCCGCAAGAGTATTGCTGAGCTTTGGCGTGGATTACTCTGTCCTTGCCAGGGAGACCATGAGGCTCCTAGAGGCCGAGGCCGGCCCCGGAAAGGGCGAGGAGGCCTTAGCGGATGGCAGGAGGAGAGGAGTGCGAACCAAGAGTCCTACCCTTGACCAGATCGCGATCAACCTCAGCGAAAGTAGCCGGAACGGGGAGCTCGACCCCGTAATCGGACGGGGCAGGGAGATACGCAGGATCATCCAGATTCTCTCAAGGAGGAGAAAGAACAATCCCGTCCTGATCGGGGAGCCAGGCGTCGGAAAGACCGCCATCGTCGAGGGGCTGGCCCAGAGGATCTTCGAGGGCGACGTCCCTGAGCTCCTCAAGGATAAAAAAGTCATGCAGCTCAGCGTAAGCAACCTCGTGGCCGGGACCAAGTACAGGGGCGAGTTCGAGGAGCGCATGCGCAAGGTTGTCAAGGAACTCAGCGAGGGGCGCGACGTGATCCTGTTCATCGACGAGATTCACACCCTGGTGGGCGCGGGAGGCGCCGAGGGCGCCGTGGACGCCGCCAACATCCTGAAACCCAGCCTCTCAAGAGGGGAGTTCCAGGTAATAGGCGCCACAACCCTCGAGGAGTATCGCAAGTATATCGAGAAGGACGCAGCACTGGAGCGCCGTTTTCAGCCTGTCTTTGTGCAGGAGCCCTCGGTCGAGGACTCCATCCTCATCCTGGAGGGGCTCAGGGGGCGATACGAGGCTCACCACAAGGCCCGTATACGCGACGACGCGCTGGAGGCCGCAGCGCGCCTGTCCGCCCGCTACATTGCGGACAGGAGACTCCCGGACAAGGGGATCGACCTCATCGACGAGGCCGCCGCCAGGGCCAGGATCAAGACGATGGAGCCCCCCGACGACCTGAAGGAGCTGGAGCATCGGCTGGAGCGGATCCGGAAGGAAAAGGAGGCAGCGGTGGACGGCCAGGCGTTCGAGAAGGCTGCGGGGCTGAGGGATGAAGAGCGGAATATCTTCGAGCAGCTAGAGGAGAGGAGAAAGGCATGGCGCTCCGGCAGGGATGACCTGGAGCCCGTGATCACCGGAGAGGACGTCGCCGAGGTAATCTCGGAGTGGACCGGCATCCCGGCCTTCCAGATAAACGGGGAGGAGTCGTTGCGGCTTCTGAACATGGAGAGCGAGATTGAAAAGAGACTGGTGGGGCAGGGCGATGCCGTTCGTTCCATAGCAAAGGCCATCCGAAGAGCGCGCAGCGGCCTTAAGGACCCGAAGCGCCCGATCGGGAGCTTCCTGTTGCTGGGCCCGACCGGGGTGGGAAAGACCGAGCTCGCCAGGAGGCTCGCGTCGTTCCTGTTCGGGACCGAGGAATCAATGATTCGCCTCGATATGAGCGAGTATATGGAAAAACACGAGGTATCGAAGCTAATAGGGGCCCCTCCCGGTTACGTCGGCTACGAGGAGGGAGGAAAGCTCACCGAGGCCGTCCGGCGTCGGCCCTACTCGGTGGTGCTGTTCGATGAGATAGAGAAGGCGCACCCCGACGTGTTCAACCTGCTGCTCCAGATACTGGACGACGGACGACTGACCGACGGGCACGGCCGCACCGTAGACTTCCGAAACACCGTGGTCCTGCTCACCAGCAACATAGGCGCGAGAGAGACGGCCAAGGGGACTCCTCTCGGCTTTTCGGGCTCGGAGGGCGACGATCCCTTCGACTGGAGCCGGCTGAAGGACGGCATCCTGGACGAGATGAACCGCTTATTCCGGCCGGAGTTCCTGAACAGGATAGACGAGAGCATCGTGTTTCGACCTCTGGGGCGCGACAGCGTCCGGGCGATTGTCGACATAATGCTCGGCGACGTGTGCGACAGGCTGTCGGGGCAGGGGATCTCCCTCCTGATCGCGGACGACGTCAAGGATCTGGTGCGGGAGAAGGGGTACCAGCCGAAATTCGGCGCCCGTCCGCTGCGCAGGGCAATACAGACCCTGATCGAGGATCCACTGGCGGACTACCTTCTAAGCAGGGGAGAGACGAGGGGCCTTCGTGTGGAGGCGTGCTGCTCGGAGGGGGATGTTGTCTTCAACTCCGTCCTGAACACGCTGGATGCGGAGCCGGAGAAGCGCGAATGCGAGACGGTGTGCCATTAGAAGTTCTAGACAGGGTGTACGGCCCGGGAAGGTGGTAGAGGCAGAGATATGGATGGATCCTCGTTGTGGCTGTACTTTTTGCTGTTTTTTGTGGTCTTCCCCTACCTTAAGCAGCAGTCCCTCCGCTGGAGACGCTTTACGGCGCTGAAAAACTGCGAGAAGAGGCGGCGCTCGCGCATCATCACCCTGATACACAGGCAGGAGAGCATGGGCTTTTGGGGCATGTTCTCGCGCAACTACATCAACATAGAGGATTCGGAGGAGGTCCTCCGCGCAATTCGCCTGACATCGGACGATACGCCCATCGACCTTATAGTTCACACGCCGGGAGGACTTCTGCTGGCGGCGGAGCAGATAGCCCGCGCGCTGAAGGGACACCCTGCCAAGGTCACGGTGGTGGTCCCCCACTACGCCATGTCGGGTGGAACCCTGATCGCGCTGGCCGCCGACGAAATCCTGATGGACAGGCACGCCGTGCTTGGGCCTGTCGACCCGCAGATCGGCCAGTACCCGGCCGCTTCCATCCTGAAGGCGGTGGAGGAGAAGCCCGTGAGCGAGGTCGACGACTCCACCCTGATCATGGCAGACATCTCCAGGAAGGCTATTCGCCAGACGAGGGATCTCGTGTACGAGCTGCTGAAAGAGCGCATGGGGGAGGAGAAGGGCATGGAGCTGGCCGAGGCCCTGACCGAGGGTCGCTGGACCCACGACTACCCGATAGGAGTGGATGAGGCGGCCTCGCTTGGACTTCCGGTGGTTCTGAACGATTATGACACGTTCTGCAACATCATGGGGTTGTACCACCAGTCCACGACAGAACGCCCGTCGGTGCAGTATATTCCGGTTCCTTACCCCGGGCGGCCGTCCGGGAGCGCAAGAGGGAGGGATTTTTGATGCCGCGAGCCGAGTTTTATCCAAAATGCCGGCCGTCAACCGCGATTCTTATGTTCTTGACCCTGCTTGTCCTCGTCTGGGCGGCTCCTACGGCCGCGGAGGCACCGGTCCTGACGGTCGACGATGAACAGGTATCGGTCGACGAGGTGCTCTACCTGCTGGGCGCCGAGTCGGGCGCTGGGGACCAGGCCGCATCCCTGCTGGCCGGCCAGATGACCGAGGATGAGATGGACGCCTTTCTGATGCAGATCTCGAGGGCGATCCTGTTCTCAAAGGGCGCGATAATACGGGGGCTTCACCTGGACCCCGGTGTGGCGGCCCGCATCAGGTGGGCTCGCATCAATGCCCTGGCAGAGGCCTACGTAGGCAGCATGGCCCCGGATCTGGACTTCAGCGAGAAACAGATGCGAACATACTTCGAACAGCACAGGGATGCCTACGTCCAAAAGGAGCGGGCGCACGTCAGGCACATCCTGCTGGAAGACGAGGATTCTGCCAGTACAGTCCTGCTTCGGCTGTTCTCCGGGGAGGATTTCCAGGCAGTCGCCTCATCGATGAGCAAAGATTCGGCCACGTCGCAAAAGGGGGGCGACCTCGGCTGGGTCGGCAGGGGGGAGCTCCCCGGGCCGCTGGACGATGCTGTCTTCTCAGCTCCGCTCAAGTCCGCGTCCGGCCCCGTGAGGACCGGTTACGGCCTTCACGTGTTCGAGGTCGTAGAGCGAACCAGGATGCGGCAGCTCTCCTTCGCGGAGGCCCTGGACATGGTCAGAGCCGACATGACCGAGGAGGCCATGGCATCGGAGACCGCCTCCCTGGCTAGAAGATTCCAGGTGCAGTCGGACCCGGACATCATCAAAAGGAACCTTCTTCGCAGGTGATGGCCGAAAATAATGGACATATTACGATAATCTCCTATAATTACAGTCGATGCCCTTAATGGACCCCGACAGCAAAGCGTTATGCCGCGACGACCGGGTGTTCCTGCAGGGCCTTATCCGTTGTTAAAGGGGAGGATTATCCGTGGAAGAACCTGGAACGAGAATGCCAAGCTTCAAGCAAGCGCTTCTAGTCCTTATCGTGGATTCGGTGATCATCAGTTATGGAGTGCTCGACATTCACTTCGAGTCTGGAGCGGTCTTCGGGCTGGCCCTGTCGGCTCACATACCCCTCTTTTTGGCGGCCGTGTTCACGGCTGTCATGGGGGGTGTTTTTGTCGGAAAACCGTGGCGCGACGTAGAGGAGGGCATGATCAACGGAATCACGGTGGCAATGCAGGCCGTCCTCATCCTGCTCGCAGTCGGGGCTCTCATCGGTGCCTGGATATTGAGCGGGGTGGTGCCGACCATGATCTACTACGGGCTGAACCTGCTGTCCCCGCAGTACTTCCTGCTCGCCTCCCTGCTGATCTGCGCGATAGTCTCCCTGTCGACCGGGAGCTCCTGGAGCACCAGCGGGACGGTGGGCATAGCGCTGATGGGAATAGGTGCGGGCCTTGGAGTCCCGGCGCCGGTAACGGCCGGTTTCGTCATCTCGGGGGCGTATTTCGGCGACAAGATCTCCCCCCTCTCCGACACGACGAACCTGGCGCCTGCGGTCGCGGGCTCCGACCTGTTCAACCACATCAGGGCGATGCTTTGGACCACTATTCCAACTATGATAATAGTCTCGGGAATCGCATACTACATGGGACTCGCCTACGTCGGCGGGGCGATCGAAGCCTCCAGGATATCCGCAATACAGCAGCTTATGTCCGCAGAGTTCAGCATCTCGATATACGGGTTCATCCCGCCGCTCCTGGTCCTACTGCTGGCAGTGTTGAAGGTCCCCGCCATCCCTGGAATAGTCGCAGGAATGCTCGCCGCGGCCCTTATGGCGTTGCTCCAGGGCGCCGGGCTCACCAGCGTGATGGAGGCGCTCTATTCCGGATACGTTCCCTCCATGATCGCCGAGGTCTCGGAGGCCGGCGACATCGCCTCCGTCAACGAGATCGTGAAGGGTGCGGCCGTGTTCGCTGCAGACGCCTTCGAGACGGTCAAAGAGGTGGCCGGCATGCTTAACGGATTGCTTGAGCGAGGCGGCCTCACCGGCATGCTCGACACAGTGGCGCTGATACTGGTGGCATTGGTCCTCGGTGGCGTCATGGAGACCTGCGGATTCCTCGAGGTGCTGCTCGAGCGCCTGATGAGAAGCGTTAAGACCGTATTCGGCCTTGTCGCGTCGGTGATCGCCTCCTGCATATTCACCAACATGTTCCTGGGTGACCAGTACCTGGCCCTGGTCATGCCTGGCAGGATGTTCCGCCCGGCCTTCGACAAGTTCGAGAAGGACGGCCGGAAGCTGGATCCCAGGCTGCTCTCCAGGACCCTCGAGGATTCCGGCACGCTCACTTCGGTGCTGGTCCCGTGGAACACCTGCGGTGCCTACAACAGCGGCGTGCTCGGTGTCCCGACACTGTCCTACCTGCCGTACGCCTTCCTCAACTACCTTAACCCGGTAGTGGCGCTGGTCATGACCAGGCTCGGCATCGCCATTCCCTGGATCGACGCAACGGAGAGAAGGGCCGGGTAGAAGTGGGAGACGCGATAAGGGGAAGCGGATCGGACTTCCCGCGCTGGATGAAGGCCGCAAGTATCGGCATGGGAGTCCTACTGTTCGGGGATGGTTTGCGCAGGTTTCTCACAGGCGCGGGGCTTGCCGAGGCATCGGCCTTCATCATCATAGGGTCCGCCTGTTTCTACATAGCCGGGTACGAGAAGAGGGTGTCACTAGCCGAATCAGGCTTCGTCAGGGAGAGGCTCTTCTGGGGCAAGGGGCGCGTGGAGCGCCTCGCCTGGAGCGAGATGGAGGAGGTCGTCCTCTTCCAGTCGAAATCCGGCACCATGGTGCTGTTCCCACTGAAGGACCGGGGTTGGAGGGCTTTTTTCCCCGGAAAGACCGGCACGGAGATCAGGAAATTTGTCGAGAAACATGGGGGCGGAGTGCCCGTAAAAATCGGGGAGGGTACATCCGTCCCTGCCCGTCACCATTCTAACGAGAGGTAAAACTACATGGATGACAAGAACAGGGTGCAGCAGGCGTTTTTGCTGGGACAGAGCATCTGGTGCGACTACCTGAGCCGAAGCCTGCTGCGGGGCGGAGGGCTTGACAGGATGATCGAACAGGGAGTCCGAGGCGTGACCACTAACCCGTCTATTTTCGAGAATGCCATAGCGAGGACCTCGGACTACGACCAGGATATCGCCGAGATGAGGTCCCGGGGGATGAACGCCGAGGAGATCTGCACGGCGCTAACCGTGGCCGACGTGCAGGAAGCCGCGGATCGGTTTGCGTCCATATACGACTCCTCAGGCGGGAACGACGGCTTCGTCAGCCTGGAGGTGAGCCCCAGCCTGTGCCATGACGAGGAGGGCACCGTCGAGGAGGCCGCCAGGCTCTTCACCCTGTTGGACAGGCGGAACGTCATGATAAAGATCCCCGCCACCGCGGCCGGCATAGAGGCGATCCGCAGGTGTATCGCAAGGGGCATAAACGTGAACGCGACCCTGATCTTCTCCCGGAACTGCTACAGGAAGGTCGTCGAGGCGTGGATCTCGGGGTTGGAGCAGAGGGCGGAGGCGGGGCTTCCCGTGTCGGGCATCGCATCGGTAGCCTCCCTGTTCGTCAGCAGGGTCGACACGGCCGTGGACAGGCTGCTGGAGTCGTTTGAACAGGGACGCGAGCTGTCGGGGAAAATCGCGGTGGACAACGCAAGGGCGGCCTATTCCGATTTCGAGGAGATCGCCGGTTCCAAAAGGTGGAGTTCCCTGGCATCGAAGGGCGCGTCGCTTCAGCGCCCCCTGTGGGCCAGCACCGGGACCAAGAACCCGGCCTACTCCCAGACCCTGTACGTCGACTCCTTGATTGGCCCCCACACGGTCAACACCCTGCCTCCGGCGACGTTCGACGCATTCCTCTCATCTGGAGAGGCAGGGTTGACCGCGACGATGGACCGGGAAGGAGGAACGGCTCGCCTCGCAAAGCTGGCTGTCCTCGGGGTCGATTTGGATTCCGTGACGGAGCGGCTTCTGAAGGAGGGGCTCGAGGCGTTCGAAAAGGCGTACCGGGCCCTGTTGGCCGAGTTGGAAAGAAAAGGGAATGTTCTTTCTTCCAGTCACGGCGGTTGACATCCACCGTACTGCTCTTTATAATACTTCCGTTTGCGCATACGGGGCTATAGCTCAGTTGGGAGAGCGCTTGAATGGCATTCAAGAGGCCAGGGGTTCGAGTCCCCTTAGCTCCACCATTTTTAAGATCAGGCCGTCCGGTGAGATCGGGCGGCTTTTTTTCTTCCTTCTGTCTTTTTCAAAAACAATAAAGAGGGGGAAAGCCATGTCGCCGAAGGGGTTCCATTTTATCGTGGAGGCATCGGGATGCGGGCCGATCATCTCGCAGGTGGACAGACTTCAGGAGATACTCGTGGAGGCCGCCAAACGAGCCAACACGCAGGTGTGGTCGGTGTCCTTTCACCGCTTCCCACCCGACGGGGTGAGCGGTGTGGTGGTGATAAGCGAGTCCCACCTTTCAATACACACGTGGCCGGAAGTAGGCTACATGGCGCTCGATATCTACACATGCGGCGAGGACAGCAAACCCGAGATAGCCGTCGACTATGTGCTGGAGCAGATTGGCGCCAAGCACACCCACATTACGGAGATTTCGCGCGGCTTGGACGATGGCGACCAGGAGTATTACCACTCCCTCACAACCTGGCAGGAGGTACTGCGGCGCAACGGGAACTGCTGATAAGGCGCCGATCGAAAGAACAAGGAACAAGCAGGGACGGAACCGGCGCGGCGAAAGCCGCCTGGTTCCGTCCCATTTCGTTTACCGGGGCCCATAACCTCAAATCACGGTTGTACATGCCCGGCTTCTCCGGGCCGACGGCAGCGTTGATAATACCGTGCGACTATGTTATCTTATCGCACAAGCTGCTCCCCGTTTAGCAGGGGAGCGCCCGGAGGTGGGCGTCATGGATACTATGATACGTAACCTGGTTAAAAGACACAGGGAGAGTGTGTCGGAGATCCGCCGCCGCATTCACAGGAGGCCGGAGCTGAGCAACGAGGAGGAGGAGACCGCGGCCCTGGTGAAGTCCGTGCTCGAGGAGGCTGGGATCGAGGTGCGGTCCGGAGTCGGGGGACACGGCGTGGTGGGACTTCTCCGAGGTGGTGCGGATGGCCCCTGCGTGGCCCTCAGGGCCGACATGGACGCGCTCCCGATGTCCGAGAGGACGGGCGTGCCATGGGCGTCCGAGAGAGAGGGGGTAATGCACGCCTGCGGCCATGATGCGCACACGGCGATGCTCCTCGGAGCGGCGCTGGTCCTGTCGGATATGAGGGACCAGGTGGCAGGAAAGGTGAAGTTCATCTTCCAGCCTGCGGAGGAGGCCAACCCCATTGGAGGAGCGCCGGGCATGATTCAGCAGGGCGCGCTGAAGGACCCCGACGTCGATGCGATGTTCGGGCTGCACGTGTGGCCCTCCCTGGAGAGTGGAGTCGCCGGGACGCGCCCGGGGCCACTGATGGGGGCATCCGACCGGATCTTCCTCACGGTCAGAGGCAGGGGAGCGCACGGGTCCGAGCCGGAGAACGGGATTGACGCCATAGTGATAGCGGCGCAGGTGATAACGGCCTTGCAGACGATAGTATCGCGAAGCGTCAGCCCGCTGGACGCCGCGGTGATCACGATCGGAGTGATCAGAGGAGGAGACAGGTACAACGTCCTGCCGGAGGAGGTCGTGCTCGAGGGGACTGTCAGGACCACCAGCCCCGCGACGCGGGACAGGATGCCCGAGCGAATCGGTGCGATCTGCCGCGGAGTGGCGCAGGGCATGGGCGGCGACTGCGAGATGGAGTACGTGAAAGGGTATCCGCCTCTGGTCAACGACTCGGAGTTGGTCAAGACGGCCTTTTCCGCCTTGAAAAAGGTGCTCGGGGATGACCGAGTGCTGTCGATAGAGAAACCGGCCCTCGGAGGAGAGGACTTCTCCTTCTTCAGCAGGGAGGTGCCGTCGGCATTCATCTGGCTGGGGTGTCGTCCAGCGGGAGTCGAGGCCGAGGACTTTCCCCCGCTTCACAACAACAGGTTCCTGCCGGATGAGAACGCGCTACCCATCGGGGTGGAGACGATGGTCTCATGTGCGCTGGAGTTCCTCGGTGGAGGGAGGGTGCCTTGACAGCCTGGCTGGACGGCGAAGCCGTGCACCGCCTCGTCGAGCTGAGGCGGGAGTTGCACGCTCATGCAGAGACGGGGTGGACCGAGTTCTGGACGACAGCCAGGATCGCGGGCATTCTCGACGGGCTTGGCTACAATGTGGCGGTCGGGAGGGATATTCTTGACCTCGACACGGTGATGGGACGCCCCTCGGACGAGGATCTTGCCCCCTTTCGGGAGCGCGCGCTGGGGCAGGGTGCCGATCAGGGATGGATAGGGCGCATGGGCGGGTACACCGGTGCGCTGGCGACCATGGACACCGGGAGGCCCGGGCCGGTGATCGCCCTTCGCTTCGACATCGATGCGGTAGACGTGGCCGAGGCCAGGGATGAGCGCCATCGACCCTTTCGCGAGGGATTCGCCTCCCTGAACGAAAATGCTATGCACGCATGCGGGCATGATGCCCATGCGGCGATTGGACTGGGGTTGGCCGAACTCCTGTCCCGGCGCAGGGACGAGCTCGCGGGGGCGATAAAGTTCGTATTCCAGCCCGCCGAGGAGGGGGTCAGGGGCGGAAAGGCGGTGGCGGGCAGCGGGGTCCTGGACGATGTCGACTTCTTCCTGGCGGCTCACGTGGGAATGGGTGTACCCTCCGGCGCAGTGGCCCCGGGGTGCAAGGACTTTCTGTGCACAACCAAGTTCGACGTGGTCTACAGGGGTCGTTCGGCTCACGCTGGAGGCGCGCCGAACGAGGGCAGGAACGCTCTCCTCGCAGGTGCCTCGGCCTCGCTCGCACTTGCCGGAATACCTCCTCACAAGCAGGGGGCGACACGCCTGAACGTCGGTGTTATGCAGGCGGGGACGGGCCGCAACGTAGTGCCGGCGAGGGCCGTTCTGAAGGTTGAGACCAGGGGGCAGACCCCCGACCTCGACGACTATGTATATGCCCGGGCCATGGAGGTGGTCGCGGGTGCGGCTACGATGTACGGGGTGGAGTACGACGTGGCGAAGATGGGAGAGGCGGTAGATGCCGTCAGCGACGGTGAGCTTGTCGAACTTGTCGCGGACAGGGCGCTTTCGATCCCGGGCGTGACAACGGTCGCCCCCGTGTTGAGCCTGGGGGGCAGCGAGGATGTGTCATGGATGATGCGCGCCGTGCAGGGGCGGGGCGGGAAGGCCGTCTACTTCGTCCTTGGCTCTGACATCGCGGCCGGGCACCACAACGAGTACTTCGACATCGACGAGGGGGTCATCGGAACAGGCGTCTCCCTGTTCGCCGACCTGGTGTTCTCGCTCCAGAGGAGGGGATAGCTTTTAAAGAGGGGGTGCTGATTGCTTGTTTTCACCCTTAACCCGGTCAAATGGGCCGGCGCAAGGGAAATTCCGTTCAACAAGGAGGGTTATTCATGGCCGACAAAGAGCAACAGGCGCCAAAAAGAGGCTTTTTCATGATGTTCATAAGGGGAATCGAGATAGTGGGCAACTGGCTGCCTCACCCCTTCTGGCTTTTCGTGATTCTATCGCTCATAGTCGTCTGGCTCTCGCAGTACCTTGGCAGCCAGGAGGTGTCCGTCAGCTACATGGCCGCAAAGGCGGGCGAGGCACCGCAGGAGGTTACTGTCACGGTCCAGAACCTGCTCACCTACAAGTACATGCGGACCTTCATGGCGGATTTCGTCAAGACCTACGTCAATTTCGCGCCCCTCGGATTGATAGTCGTAATGACGCTGGGAATAGGTCTGGTCGAGCAGTCCGGGATGATCTCGGCCCTGATGAGGAAGACCATCCTCGGGGCCCCGTCATACCTGGTCACCGCAGCCCTCGCGATAATCGGGATTAACGCCAACCTGGCATCCGACGCGGGCATCATCTTCACACCGGCAATAGGCGGCGCGGTCTTCAAGGCGTTGGGGAGGAACCCGTGGATAGGCGTGGTGACTGGCTTCGCCGCTGCGTGCGGAGGGTTCACCGCCAACTTCTTCATAGCCGGTACGGACGCCCTGCTCGCAGGAATAACAGAGTCCGCGGCGAAGGGCATGAACATCCCCGGGGCGACCCACCCGCTCATCAACTGGTACTTCCTCGCGGTGGCCACCGTTGTCGTCATGTTCGTGACGACCTACGTGACCGAGAGGTTCACCGTCAAGGTGCTGGGTGACTCCGACTACGGCAGGGACGCGGAGGCCCTGAAGGAGCACAGGGTGACGCCGCAGGAGAACCGTGGCCTTCGGTGGACCGCCGTGGCCGCCGTCCTCTGCATCGGGGCCCTGATCTACCTCACGGTGCCCGAGGGGGCCTTCTTCCAGGCGGACGACGGAAGCATTGTCCCGAAGTCTCCGTTCCTGAGCGGCATAGTTGGGATCTTGTTCTTCCTCTTCTTCTTCCTCGGCATAGCATACGGCTACGGCGCTGGGACCATCAAGAAGCTGGACGACGTGCCCAAGCTGATGCAGAAGGGACTGTCGGGGGGACTCAGCTTCCTGGTCGTCGTGCTTCCGGCCGCCATATTCGTGCAGCTCTTCGCGGCCAGCAACCTGACCACCGTGCTCGCGGTGAACGGAGCTCACTGGCTGGAGCGCATGAACCTAGGGGGCATCCCTCTGCTGGTGATGTTCATCCTGCTCAGCACCTTCCTGAACCTGTTCATCATCAGCGGCTCGGCCAAGTGGCTCATACTGGCGCCCATATTCGTCCCGATGTTCTCCATCGTGGGCTTCTCGCCGGCACTCACCCAGCTCGCGTACAGGATCGGCGACTCTTCCTCCAACATAATCTCCCCTCTGTCCTACTACATGCCGGTCATCATAGGCCTGCTGGAGCAGTATCGGCCTGATCCAGAGACGAAGGTCGGGGTAGGGACCGTTATATCGCTGGAGATGCCCTACACCATAGCGTACTTGATCGCCTTTACGCTGCTGCTGATTGTCTGGTACACCCTCGGGTTGCCGCTTGGCCCGGGGACGCCTCCGCTTCTGTAAGGCCGGCGGGACCGCGCACGACCAAAAAAAAGAGGAGCCTCCGCCCGAAGGCGGAGGCTCCTCTTTAATGAGAGGCAAGAAAAAGGGTCAGTTCTTGACGATCTGCGTGCCCTTCTTCCCATCGATGGCCTCCAGGGCCTCCTCGAGGCTGGCTATGATGGCTCTCTGTCCGCCGTTCCGGACGAATCGCAGCGCGGAGTTGACCTTCGGCCCCATTGAACCGGCCTTGAAGTGCCCCTTCTTCTCAAGCTCCTCCATCTCGGACAGAGTCAGGGTGTCGAGCCATTTCTGATCCGGCGTGTTGTAGTTGATGGCGACCTTGGGCACGTCCGTCAGTATCACCAGCAGGTCGGCGTTCACTGCCGCAGCCAGCCGCTCGCCCGCGAGGTCCTTGTCGATGACCGCCTCGACTCCCTCCCACGTTCCGTTGCCCTTGCGGATGACGGGGATGCCGCCGCCGCCGGATGCAACGACGGTGAAGCCCTTTTCAAGAAGGGCGTTGATAACGTCTGCCTCCACGATCGACTTGGGGTCCGGGGAGGGGACCACCCTGCGCCACCCGCGGCCCGCGTCGTCAATCCAGGTCTCGCCTGTCGCGGCCATGCGCTTCCTCGCGGCCTCCTCGGAGTAGAACGGGCCCACAGGCTTGGTGGGGTTGGCGAAGGCGGGGTCGGCCGGATCCACCTCGACGCGCGTGACCAGGCAGGCGGGTTCGTGCCCCTCGACGCCCTCGGCGCACAGGGTGTTGTGTATGCTCTGGCAGAACATGTACCCTATCAGTCCCTGGCTCTCCGCGCCACAGATGTCCATTGGCATCGCCGGCACCGAAGAACTGCCGAGCTCATTCTGGATCAGGATGGCGCCCACCTGCGGGCCGTTTCCGTGGGTGACCACCACCTCGTGGCCGGCCCGGATCATTCTAACGATCTGGTCGACCGTCTTTTGTACGTTGTCCCTCTGCTCTGAGGCGGTTCCCTTCTGTCCTCTCTGGAGAATCGCGTTGCCGCCCAGGGCTATCAAAACTCTCATCTCTTGCTTTACCCCTCTCGGATGGTTTATCTCAACGACGTTGATGTCCGTTGTTGGATCGTTCTTCTATTTCAGCAGGTCCCTCAAGAATGGGGGGATGGTGAACGCTGCCCTGTGCATGTCCTCCGTGTAGTACTTGGTGCCGTCCGGCGCGGGCCTGCGAACGGCGGCCGGGTCGTGCATCCTGGAGCCTATCGTGTAGGTCCACATTCCGCTCGGATAGGTGGGCATGACCCCCCAGCAGATCTTGACTATAGGGAATACGGACTGCATCTCCCTGAATGCGCCCTTGACCACGTGAGTGTCGGAGATCGGAGATTCGGTCTGGGCGACGATCATGCCGTCTTCCTTAAGTGCGTTGAACACATCGCGATAGAACGGCGCGCGGAAAAGCCCTGCCGCGAACTCGACCGGGTCGGTGCTGTCCACGATGACCACGTCGTACTCTCCCCTGCAGGACTTGATGTACTCCATCGCGTCCATGGGCCTTACATCCGCGCGGGGATCGTCGAGCGCGACGCTTATCGTGGGCAGGAAACGCCTGGAGGCGTCGATCACCTCTTCGTCGATGTCCACGAGGGTGGCCATCTCCACGCTGCCGTGGCGAAGCACTTCGCGAAGGGTGGCCCCGTCGCCTCCGCCGATTATCAGGACTCTTCTCGGCGACGGATGAGAGCAAAGAGCTACATGCGCCATCATCTCGGAGTAAAAAAACTCGTCCCTCTCCGTAATCTGGATGGCACCGTCCAACACCAGCATACGGCCGTACTCCTGGGTCTCCACCAGCAGAATGTCCTGGTACTGGCTCGACTTGTTCAACAGCACCTCGGACAACCTCAAAGAAAGCTTCATGTTCGAAGTCTGCTCCTCGGTGAACCAGAGATCGTTTACTCTTTTTTTACGTATATCCATCGGCCTCTCCTCCTAGCACAAGAGTATAGAGGAGGCCCAGAATTTATTCAAGCACGTACGCCTGCAAGGGGGGGAAGCCGTTGAAGCACACGGAGGAATAGGTCTGGGTGTAGGCGCCTGTCGTAAATATGTAGAGCCGGTCGCCCTCCTCCAGCGACGCGGGCAGTGCGTACTTCTCGGTCTCGTAGAGTATATCCATGCTGTCGCAGGTCGGTCCGGCCAGTATGGTCTCCTGGGAGGGTCCGGTCTTCTCGGAGTATATAGGGTATTTTATCGCCTCGTCCAGAGTCTCTATGAGGCCGCCGAACTTGCCGGCGTCGAGGTAGACCCACGAGTACTGGTTGACTTCGGATTTCTTCGAGACCAGTATCACCTCGGAGACCAGCACACCGGCGTCTCCCGCCATGAACCTTCCGGGCTCCAGTATTATCTCGGGGAGAGTTTCACCGAAGTCCTCCTTCAGGAAGCGGATGATCTCCGTGGCGTAGACCGAAGTTTCGTGAGTGGGGGATATGTATGTTGCTGGGAATCCTCCTCCCAGGTTCAGCATCTTAAGCTTTATCCCGTTAGACTTGGCGCTGTCGAAGAGGTACTTGCAGATTGATATGGCGTTGTCCCACTGACCTATGTCCCTCTGTTGCGAGCCGACGTGGAATGAGATCCCGTAGGGTTCGAGCCCGAGCTCGGCCGCAAGGAGAATAAGCTTGTATATGGTATCGGGGTGCGCCCCGAACTTTCTCGACAGGGGCCAGTCCGCTCCGCTTCCATCGGTCAGTATGCGGAAGAAGACCCTCGAGCCGGGGGCGTTTTCAGCTATCTTCCTGAGGTCTCCCTCGGAGTCCGTCGCGAACATGCGCACTCCTCGGGAGTAGGCGTAGGCGATTGCCTTGGATTTTTTTATGGTGTTGCCGTAGCTTATCTTCTCGGGTGAGGCCCCCATGGCCAGCACGTGGTCCAGTTCGTAGACTGAGGCTATGTCGAAGTTGCTCCCCTTCCGCACCAGCATTCGTATCACCTGTTCAAGGGGGTTCGCCTTGACCGCGTAGTAGATTTTTGCGAAGGGCAGGGAGTTCAGCAACTCGTCGTACTTCTCCTCGACCTTTTCAAGATCGACGACGAGAAAAGGAGTCTCTTTGTCCTTGGAGAATTCCTTGATTTTATCGAATTTTTCCTTGGTGATGTAACGTTCGATATCAAACTGAAACTCGTTTTCCACCTTACTATCTTCCTCCCTTAAGGAATCTAAAAGCCTATGAAGTTTAATTCTTTCCTTGGAGAAAAGCAAGAGAACGACCGAAAAATCCACGTAAGATGTGATAACCGCGCTTCGTGATTGTCTCAGTCCCAGGGCGTGGTACAATCATCCCCGGCGAAACAGCCGTGCGCGGCCACATGTATTTTGGGATTTCTAGGGGGAGACCTGATGTTCTACGGAAGAAGAGAGTCCGCTCTTGTTAAGAAGGCGTTCGTGGCCGTGGTGCTCCTGTTTGTAGCCACCGCCGCCTGGCATGGATACCGGATTGCCAGGGGGCCTCAGGAAGAGGCGGATGCGGTATTGTTGCCTGGCCCCGATATCCGGGTCCAATCCCCTTCGCCGGCGTCACCGCCGGAGGCCGAGCCTGGCCCCGACCCGGTGGAGCCGGAGATGTCAAGTCTTCCACCCATTGAAGCGGCTTCGGCGGTAGCCGCGCTTCCTCCGCCCCCCCCTCCTTACAGGGCGTTCGTGGACGAACCGTGGTTGCACGTTTCGAAAGGGCGCTTGAAGATGTACTACTACATAGGCGACAGACTGGAGAGGGAGTACTCCATAGCCGTCGGGGCAAACGGCGGCCAGAAGGAGAGGGTGGGAGACCATCGTACCCCGGTGGGCAGCTTCTCGGTCCAGCAGATCCAGGATTCCCGCGGGTGGACCTACGACTTTGGGGACGGCAAGGGGCCGATACGCGGCGCTTACGGGCCATGGTTCATAAGGCTGAAGACCCCGAGGTGGAAGGGGATCGGCATCCACGGCACGCACGACCCCGAATCCATCGGGACGATGGTTACGCAGGGGTGCGTCAGGCTTTGGAACGAGGATCTGGAGGAGCTCAAGGAGAGAGTGTTTATCGGTATGAAAGTGATAATCACCGAGTAGGAGGGCTGGGATGGACGAACACCTGGTTGTGCTGCCGCTTTCGGCGGCCGGTTTCGACAGGTTCGTGTCGGCTTGGCTTGTTCGCGACTCGGAGCGGGACTGGACCTGCGTCGTCGACCCCGGGCCGGCCCGGTCCTGGCCGACCATGCGCGAAGCAGTGGCCGTCCTTGGGAACTCAAGGGTGGACTTGGTGTTGCTCACGCACGTGCACATAGACCACGCCGGAGCGGCGGGGCTGATGGTCCGCGAGTACGGCGCGAGGGTGGCGGTGTCGGCCAGGGGTGCGCCGCACCTGTTGGATCCAGCCAGGCTGTGGGAGGGGAGCGTCAAGACCCTGGGGGAGACGGCCATTCTGTTCGGCGAACCCGTCCCGGTGCCGCAGTCGCACCTGGTTGTCGACGGACCTCTCCCCGAGGGGTTTTCGACCCTGGAGACGCCCGGGCATGCCTCGCACCACCGTTGCTACATCCGCGAAGACGAGGGCGGGGCCGTGCTGTTCGCCGGCGAGGCCGCGGGGGTATACCTGGAGGGGGAGTCGCCATTCCCCTGCCTTCGTCCGGCAACACCTCCACCGTTCTTTTTCGACACATGCCTGGCCTCGCTCGAAAGCCTGATGAAAAGGAGATACGCCAAGGTGTGCTATGCGCACTTCGGCTCCTGTCGCGAGGCGGGCGACATGCTCTCGTTCGCGAAGGACCAGCTGCTCCTGTGGAAGGACATAGCCCTCGGGCGGCTGCGAAGGGGCGCGAGTCCGGAGGACGTGGAGGGTTTTATCGAAGAGGCCCTGGAGCGGGATCCATTCCTGGCCGCGTGGGGAAACATGGAGCCAGCCGTTCGCGAACGGGAGGGGTACTACCTTCGGAACAGCGCCCGTGGCATGATGGGCGCGTTCGCCGGTGCGAGCCGGGGCTAATGCGCCGACTCGCACCTCCGGCGGGTCACTCTACGTCTTCGGCGTCCCTGGTGTACTCGTAGACGATTCCCTCGAAAGGCTCGGGGATGACGCGGCTTGCGATGGTCATGCTTCCCTGCTCGAATACGATGGACGAGAGGCGCAGCGGAAAGACGAATTTTCCGAGGTCGAGCAGCGGCTGAATCTGAGAAATCGCCTTGTCGGTAATGAACCCGGGGACATCCACCCTGTTGACGCGCAGCGTGTAGTCGTCCAGCCATACCTGTTGCATGTCCACTATCTTGAACTTGCTGAAGATCTCGATGAGGATGTCCAGCGTGAACAGCACCCTGACGTGGTAGTTCCCCCTGGCGTATATCCCGTCCGGAGAGATCCGAACCTGCAGGTTGTGCCATTCGTCGTCGTCGCCGAACTGCTTCTCCAGCAGATTCTTGTTCAGATCACTCTCCGTTATCCTGGCGAAGGCGTGGACGTTGAGGATCTCCCTTATGTCAGGAGGCTCCCGCTCCCACTCCGACGGAGGAGTGAAGCTGACTCCGACGGCCCTGAGCTTCAGGGAGTCGATTCGCACCCCCCCGATGTCGCATCCAGTGACATCAAGGAACATTTCGCGGACGAGGCCGTCGTCCTCCGGCTCGTTCTCGATTATCATGCTCATAGTCTCCGGATGAAACTCATCGACGAAGAACCGCACGAGGCGTTCTCCGTTCGTCTCGCTCCCCTCGGCCGATGATGCTGGAAAGGGGGACGCGGCCAAAAGCACCAGGGCCAGAGTCAGGGCGCGCAGGCAGTGTGTGAATCTGCCGCCCGTCGAGTCAGGGGCTACATACATAAGGCAACCTCCCTATGATTATTGTACAGCGATCAACCTGTCTCCTCTATCCTGGCGACCTCGTCCGCCAGGTCCTCCCACTCCTCCAGGAGCTCAGTTATCAGCCGAGCGGCCCGGTCTCTCTCAATGAGCAGCGCCGAGACTTTCGAGGAGTCGGCCAGGAAGGCCGGATCGCCGAGCAGGGCGTCGCGCGCCGACTGCTCCCTCTCAAGGAGTTCGATCCTGGCCTCCAGTGGATTCATTATATCAAGCACTACCTTTTTTCTCCGGTAAAGCTCGTTTCGCCTCTCCGCCTCGGCGCGCCTCCGGCTTCTGCACCCGTCGCTCGCCTGGGGAGTCCCTGCGGCGTCCCGCGCGCTACCTTGCGGAGCGGATTCCGAGGACCGTTCTCTCCTTTTTTCGATGAACCAGGAGTAGTTGCCGGGGTAGAGGATTGCCCCCCCGTCCACAATCTCAACCACCCTGCTAACCAGGTTGTCCAGGAAGAAACGGTCGTGGGAGACTATCACCAGTGTCCCGTCGAACTCCAGAAGCGCCCTTTGAAAAAGATCCTTGGTCTTCATGTCGAGGTGGTTGGTCGGCTCGTCGAGCACCAGGAGGTTGGCGTCGGCAAGCAACAGCCTCAACAGGGCCAGCCTGGATTTCTCGCCCCCCGAGAGCACCGAGACCTGTTTTTCGATGGAGTCCCCCCCGAAGAGAAATGCCCCCAGCAGGCTCCTCCTGTCCCGCTCGCTCCAGTCGGGGTTGATGGAGGAGGTAGATTCCCACACGCTCCTCGTATAATCGAGATTCTGCGACGATTCCTGCGAGAAGAACGCGGTCTTGACGTTGTGGCCCCGACGGACGATCCCCGACGTGGGTTCCTCGACCCCGCCGATGATCCGAGAGAGGGTGGACTTGCCCGCGCCGTTGACCCCGACCAAGGCAATCTTGTCCCCCCTCTGTATCGAGAGGTTTACATCGCTGAAAACGGTCTTTTCGCCGTAGCTCTTGCCGACTCCTTCAAGGACGAGGACATCCAGTCCGCTTCGCGCGCAGGGAGGAAAGTGAAAACGAACCCGTTTGGTCTCCTCCTCGATCTCCACCAGCTCCATCTTCTCGAGCCTCTTTATCCGGCTCTGCACCGAGGCGGCCTTCGAGGCCTTGTAGCGGAATCTCTCCACGAACTCCTCCATCCGCGCTATCTCCTCTTTTTGGAGCCTCTGCGACCTGCGAAGCTCCTCGAGCCTTCTCTCTTTCTCCGCGACATAGTCGGAGAAGCCGCCCCTGTACAGGGAGAGCTCCCCCAGGGAGAGCTCCGCGATGGAGGTGCAGATCGAGTCGAGGAAGCGGCGGTCGTGCGAGACCGCCACGACCGTGCCGGAGAACGCCGTCAGCCAGCTCTCAAGCCACTCCATGCTCTCCGTGTCAAGGTGGTTCGTAGGCTCGTCCAGCAGCAGTATGTCCGGCGAGCAGAGAAGCAGGGAGGCGAGAAGGAGGCGCATCTTCCATCCCCCGGAGAACTGGCCGCAGGTGAAGCCTGTCGCGTCGTCCGAGAAACCCAGCCCCTTCAGTACCTTGCAGGCCATGGCGTCGAAGGCGAATCCGTCGCGCAGCTCGTACTGCCTCATCAGGGACTCGTGACGCGCGAGGAGCCTCGTCCCCTCCTGCGAGCCTGGCCGGGCCGCCTCCAGATCTTTGGCGCACGATTCCAGCATGATCTCTATATCGTCCAGGCCGGCCCTCATCCGGAGAAACTTCAGGACCGGCTCGTCCGGGATCTCGACCAGGTCCTGCGGGAGGTAGCCTATCCTGTCCCCCTTGGTGACGGAGATCGCTCCCGAGTCGATCGGGTACTCTCCGGCGATCATGCGGAGGATGGTTGTCTTTCCCGCGCCGTTGCTCCCCACCAGGCCGAACCTGGATCCATCCGGGACGGACCAGGAGATGTTCTTTAGCAAAACCCGCTCTCCGAAGCGGAGCGATACTTTCGAGATCTGGATCACCGACCGGGGTCCCCCTTGTCCGTTCTATTCCCAAGCAATTATAACGCCTGTCCCGCTCCGGCGAAAGCCATCTTCGAAAAGGCCGCTCACTATCATTATCCCGTCGCCCATTGTAAAATGCCTATCGGGGTTATTCGGCCCGATTTCGGGCTCTGAGAAGGGGATAGTCGGCCTATGGAAGAAGAGTACGGGGTCCAGTTGCAGGACTGCAGTCGGGAGGGTGCCATAAAGAGGGCGCTCGCTTATCGTTGGATAGTGTGGGGGGTCATGACGTTCGCCTTCATGATCGTCTTCTTCCACAGGCTGGCCGCGGCGGTGGTGAGGGAGGACGTGACAGCCGCCTTCTCGTTGAACGCAGCGGATTTCGGAAAGATGTCCTCGATGTACTTCTATGCGTACATGGCGATGCAGATTCCGGTAGGGCTGCTCGCGGACTCCCTCGGAGCCAGGCTCACGGTGTCGGCGGGGATGTTCGTGGCGGGTGCCGGCTCAATCATGTTCGGCCTTGCGCCCTCCTACGGGTGGCTGCTCGCGGGGCGCTTCCTGGTGGGGCTTGGAGTGGCCACGGTCTTCGTATGCATAATGAAGATACAGTCCCAGTGGTTCAGGGACGGGGAGTTCGCGACAATATCAGGCGCGACCTCCTTCATAGGGAACGCCGGCGGGATCCTCTCCCAGGGGCCGCTGGCCCTCCTGCTGACGCTCGTGACATGGAGGTCCAGCTTTGTAGCCATAGGAGCGGCAACCCTCGGCGTCGCCCTTATCTGCTTGCTCCTCATCAGGAATCGTCCTCAGGACATAGGGTCTCCTCCTCTTAACGAACGGGAGATGTTGCGGCACGGAAAGCCACCGGAGCCGTTCTCGGTCATGGAGGGGATCCGTGCTGTGCTGTCCGTCAGGGGAGTGAGGATGGCCGCCCTGTTCTACTTCTTCAACCAGGCTGGTTTTTTCTCGCTCGTAGGCACATGGGGCATCCCCTGGCTGGTCCACGTCTATGGAATGACGGTCGCCGAGGCCTCCTCCCTGACGGTGATGATGGTTTTGGGCACGATGACGGGAGGCCTTTTCAACGGCTGGTTCTCGGACAGGATCGGAAGAAGGAGGCCTCCGATGATCGTCGCGTCCTTCTTCCAGACGCTTCTCTGGGGGTGCGTGGTTATGCCGTGGGAGAGCAGGCTGGGGCCCGGCGTCCTGCGTCTGCTCTTTCTCGCGCTCGGCTTCACCAACGCCTGTTTTGTACTCTCCTGGTCGGTGGCGAAGGAGCAATCATCGGAGAGATACACCGGCCTGGCGATCTCGGTGCTCAACACCGCCGGTTTCCTGGCCATAGCGATTGTCACGTCGTTCATGGGTGTCCTGATCGATCTCTATTCCTCGACGTCCGCCGAGACCGCCTACAGGATGGCCTTTTCCATCGGGCTGGCATGTACATTTGTCTCCCTAGTTGTCGCCTTCTTCATTCCCGAGCTGGGTGAAAAGCATGGGCGGCAAGAGGGTCTGTCTTAAAAATTATCGCGCGGACGACTGATTGCCCCCCTCGTTGACTAAGTCTCTTGGGAGAGGCTGGAGAAACATGGGGATAAGTTTTAGAAAAAGCTTGACATAAGAGCAAAATTCCTATATCGTTTTAGTGCGGTTCGGTTTCGTGGAGCTGGCTGCAGAATTTCACAAGTTTTAGGAGGCTGTCTTTGGATGAGTCACGGAACGGTTAAGTGGTTTAACGATAGCAAGGGGTATGGTTTCATAACGACGGACGAGGGCAAGGATGTTTTCGTTCATTTCAGCGCGATCTCAGGCGAAGGCTTCAAGTCGCTCGCCGAGGGGCAGAAGGTAAGTTTTGACGTAGTGGACGGGGAGAAGGGCCCTCAGGCTGCCAACGTCCAGAAGGCGTAATCATCCGTCCATTATATTATTTATACAGAGGGCCGGCTTTTTTAGCCGGCCCTCTGTATATGGCTCTACCTGCGATCGCGTCGGCCAGGTTTCCCCTGCCTGTCGTTATAATAACCTTTGTCGCGCCCCTTGGCCGGCTTGGCAGCAAACGATGGGGCCAGTGCCTCCTTGCCCTTCCCAGCCTCGATAAGACCGCATCGCTCAAGAGCTCTCGAGTTCGCCTCGAAACGGGACAGGGCGAATGGCAACAGCTCCACGAGCACGTGGTCGTCCTTCATCCTGATCGCGCCAACCTCGGAACGATCGACTTCGAGACAGGAGCAGACGGAATGCAGCACCTTGCCCACGTCCCAGCCATCCGACAGCCCCTTGGAAAACCTGAGCATTGTGCCCTTCTGGCGTCCGCCCTTCAGTCCGCGGCCCGTCGGGGTGCGCTCCTTCTCCGCCGGGATGCGGCTCTTCCTCCTCAGCTCCCTCTCCAGTTCGCCCGAGAGGTTGTAGCCGGCGGAGCGGTTGGAAGTTAGCGCGTACAGCAGTCGTGCCACCAGGTCCTTGGGCGCCGCCCTTGTAAGCAGGTCCTCCGCCCAGCGAAGATACTCCTCGTTCTCGCCGGCCTCCTTCATCGTCAGGAGCTTCTCCTCGGCGGTCTCCCTCTGCGCGCGGTTTATCGCCTGTACGTCGGGGACGTTGTTCCATTCAATGTCCACCTTGGCCGACCCGAACATGTACTTGAACTTGCCGGCCTCCTGGGGCGACAGCAGAAGTATGTTCAACCCCTCGTGTCCGGCCCTCCCGGTTCTGCCGCTCCTGTGGACGAAGGTGTCCCTGTCGTCGGGGAGGCCGATCTGGATGACGTGCGACACCCCCTCGACGTCGAGACCTCTCGCCGCCACGTTGGTGGCTACCAGGAGAGGAATAGCGCCGTTCTTGAAGGAGGTCAGCACCGCGTTGCGCTCCCTCTGGGTCATCTCCCCGTGCAGGGCCCCAGCGTTGAAGCCCTCCTCCGCGAGGCGACCCGCCACGCTCATAGTCTCGAGGCGCGTGTGACAGAAGATCAGCCCCCTCTTCGGACGCTCCCACAGCAGGACGTTGACCAACCCCTCCATCTTGCGCCGGAACGGGACCAGGTAGGCCTTGTGCGATATGTCGCCGTGCTGCTCCCCCTCCTCGACGAGCGAGAGAAATGTAGGGTGTGCAAGGTACTTCCTGGACAGGGCCTTGACCTCCTCGGGCATGGTCGCGGAGAAGAGCCAGGTGCGACTCCTGTTGGGCAGAGAGTCGAGTATGCCCTCCAGTTCCTCGCGAAAGCCCATGTCGAGCATGTGGTCACCCTCGTCCAGTATGACGGAGGTAATGCCCTCCGTCCGCAGCGAGGAGCGGTTTATATGGTCCAGCGTTCTGCCCGGCGTGCCCACTACGATCGCAGCGCCGGCCCTTAGCGACCGCACCTGGGCGGACATGTCAAGCCCCCCTACCAGAGTGGCCACTGATATATCAAGGTGCCGCGAGATCCACTCGGCCTCCTTTGCCGTCTGTTGCGCTAGTTCCCTCGTAGGCGACAGCACCAGGATTCTTGGCCAGGAGGTGGACGGCTCGATCTCCTGGAGCAGCGGAAGCAGGAAGGCCAATGTCTTGCCTGATCCGGTCTTGGCCCGGACAATGAGGTCCTGGTCGAAGCGATCCAATGAAAGCACCTGCTCCTGCACCGGGGTGGGCGTGGTGAAACCCTTCTGGTTAAGCGCGAGAAGCAACTCCTCACGCAGGTTGTATTGCGCGAAACTTGTTTCATTCATGGTGTAGACGTTACCCCCTCTGATTTAGGAGGGCAAATCAGGGAGAGCGGGCTGCTCTCCCGAAAAAAAGTGGGCCCCCGGTCCGGGGGCCCACTATAGATCTTCCCTCCATTAACGACCCATAATTATCCATATAGCTGGTCGCTTGTCAATACGTAATATCCGTCAATCCATTTATAAAATTCCACAGGGCATTTTCCTCGAGGGTATTATATAATCTCTGGATACGGATATGGAGGCACTCGGATGGATCGCTCGCAAGACCCCGCCCGAGGCTGATCGCCTGCCGAGTTGAACGGCGGTGTTTGTCATGAAGGGAGAAATGCTGGGTAATGAAAAATAAGGTGTTATCACGGGTTTTACTGTTTGTCTGCTGCTTGTGCTGGACCTCGGCCTCGTTCGCTGCGGAGATGAACCTCGATGCGTTCCTGCTGGCCGTGAGGGAGAACAACCCCGGACTCCAAGCCTCGCAGAAGCGCGTTGAAGCCGCATACCATGCTGTGCGCGCATCCGTCGCCTCGCAGCGTCCGTCCGTCGGTCTTCGCGGGTCGTCGTCCTACAACACCGACGACTCGCTCAATCGCCAGGGTGTCTACTCCCTGTCTGCGGCCGTGTCCCACCGTTTCGACGTGACAGGCGTCTACTCGGACCAGGAGAGACAGCTCCTGCTGCAGTACAACGCGCTCCAGGCCGACCATCTCGCGCTTGTCAACAATACCCTCGCATCCGCCGAGAGCCTGTATTGGCGCTCTTTCATAGCGCGCGAGAACAGTGTCCTCCAGAAGGAGATCCTCGCCCAGAGGCGCGAGGACCTGCGCATAACGGAGGAGAAGTACAAGCAGCAACTCATCCCCAGGCTCGACGTGGTAAGGGCGCAGGCCAGGGTCGAGGAGGCCGAGAGCATAGTGGTGCAGGCCGACTCCGCCTTCCAGGACTCCCTGACCCAACTGGCCACCCTGGCTGGCGGGCAGGCCGTCACGCCGAGGGAGGAGGCCCTTCTTGTGCCCTCCCTGTCGGTAAAGGCCAGCGTGGATGCGGCCCTTAAAACGCGCAACGACATGCTGTCCGCGGAGCTGGCTCTAGAGCGCGCCCACGTTCTAAAGTCGCTGGCCTCGAAGGGCATGTCCCCCACGGTGGACGGGTCCGTGGGCTACACGATACTCACCGACTCTCCCGCCTCTCAGCCTGCCCAGGGCGAGCTGCTCTTCTCTCTCAGCGTCTCCATGCCCCTGTACGACGGCGGAAGGACGAAGCAGGACACGGAGGACAAGGCCAAGGGAGTCGAGGCGGCGGAGAGAAGCCTGGAGTCGCGGCGGCTTTCGGTCCGCGAGGACGTGCTGAAGGCCAGGACCCAGTGGGAGAAGGCGGTGGCCCTGGAGGCCGCAAAGCGCAAGCAGGTGGCTCGCTCCGACGAGGAGCTCAAGATCACCCAGCTCATGTACCTGGAGGGGATGGGCGCCCAGATCGACCTCCTCAACGCTCAGGTGGACAACCAGAGGGTGCGAACCGAGCATCTGGACGCGATCAAGGAGATGTACCTGGCGCTGGTGAGCCTGAGGCAGGCCATGAGCGAGTACGAACCCGCGACCCCCGAGCGGGGCGCGCGCTGATACGATCTAGAATGAGTTGAGGAGGGCATCTATGCAGCAGGAAAGACACTTCTTCCAGGCAGAGACAAAGCGGCTCCTGGACCTGATGATCAACTCCGTCTACTCCAACAGGGACATCTTCCTTCGCGAGCTTGTGTCGAACGCGTCGGACGCGCTCGACAAGCGCAGGCTCGAGCTGGCGTCGGCGCCCGAGCTGGCGGGAGGATTGGAGGAGCCGCGCATACTGCTGTCGACGGGGGAGTCCGACGGCGTGAGGACCCTTGCCGTGTCGGACAACGGCATAGGTATGAGCAGGGAGGAGCTCAAGGACTACATCGGGACCATCGCCAGGTCCGGTGCCCGCGAATTTCTCGACTCGATGGGCGCCGGGGGAGAGCAGCCTCTGGCGGAGTCTCTCATCGGGCAGTTCGGCGTCGGCTTCTACTCCGCCTTCATGGTGGCGGACCGAGTGGAGGTGCTAACAAGGCGGCTTGGCCGGGAGGAGGCGTGGCTCTTCTCGTCGGTCGGCGACGGGGAGTACACGATCGAGCCATCCGGGAGACCGGTGCCGGGCACGACCGTGACCCTGCACCTCAAGGCCCCGGACGCGTCGCGCGGTGAGAAGGACTACTCCGACGAGCGGACGATACGCGAGATCGTCAAGAAGTACTCTGACTTCATCCTGTACCCGGTTATGATGGCCGCCGCGGGGAAGGGTAGCGCGGAGGAGCGCCTCAACTCAGGGAAGCCCGTCTGGCGGCGGCCTGAGAGGGATGTGACGGACGAGGAGTACTCCGAGTTCTACAAGCTGATGACCCATGACTGGGAGGATCCGGCCAGGAGGGTGGTCTTCTCCGTGGAGGGGGGTACCGAGTTCAGGGGAGTTCTGTTCATCCCGCGAAGGGCCCCCTTCGACCTGATGTTCCCGTCGAGGCGCGAGGGAGTGTCCCTGTACATCAAGAACGTCTTCATCATGAACGACTGCAAGGAGCTCGTACCGTCGTGGCTGCGCTTCCTGCGCGGCGTGGTGGACTCCGAGGACCTGCCGCTGAACATATCCCGCGAGATGCTGCAGGACGACCCCCTGCTCAGGATAATCAGAAAGAGCCTGACCAGGAGGGTTCTCGCCTCTCTCAAGAAGATGCTCTCCGACGATCGCGAGAGGTACGCGTCCCTCTGGGAGGAGTTCGGGCAGGTGATCAAGGAGGGGCTGGTCTCCCTGGACGGAGGCGAGGCGGAGAACAGCGAGGCGATACTCGACCTGTGCCTGTTCCACTCCACCTCAGGGGACAAGCTCACTACGTTGAGGGAGTACGTCGACTCCATGCCGGAAGGGCAGGAGCACATCTACTACCTCACCGGAACCCGTCTGACCGCCCTGCGCGGCTCTCCCCTGCTCGAACGCTGCCGCGAGGCCGGCTACCAGGTTCTGCTGATGACCGACCCCGTGGACGAGGTCGCCTCGGCCGGGCTCAAGGACTACTCTGGCAGGGAGTTCCGCTCCCTCGAGCTGGCCGACGCCCTTCCCGGCGGGGAAGTCTCGCGCGACGCGGGCGAGCTCACGTCCAGAGTCTCGGCGTTCCTGAAGGAGGTCCTCGGAGACAGGGTGGAGGACGTGAGAGCCTCGAGCAGGCTTACCGCTTCCCCCGCCTGCCTTCTGTCCCCCGACGGGGCGTCCTTCTCGATGGAGAGGATCCTCCGAACCATGGGGAGGGAGGCCCCTTCCCCGAGAAGGGTGCTCGAGATAAACCCTGACCACGAGCTCATCCGCTCGCTTGAGGCCCGCCTCGGCGAGGAGGGGGCGGTCGAGTCGTTGCGTGACTACGCGATCCTCCTGTACGAGCAGTGCCTGCTCGCCGAGGGAGGACACCTGGAGGACCCCTCCCTCTTCGCCAGGAGAGTGGCCGAGGTCATGAGCAGGAGCCTGAGCTGCATGGAGAAGGCGGCCGACAGTTGACCCCCGCCTCTGTAGCGCGGTGGAAGGCCCTGGTCGCAGTGGTGGTGTGGGGAGCGTCCTTCCCCTCCTCTAAGATAGCCGTAGCCGAGGTATCCTTTTATACCCTGATCTGGTTGCGAATCGGGTTGGGTGCAGCTTTCATGGTCGCCTACCTGGTCGTGCGAGGAAAACTCCGCCCCCTGCCGCCTCGAGAAGTCCTGGTGTTTGCCTCCCTAGGTTTTCTCGGCATATTCTTTCATAACTCGATGCAGGCGTACGCCCTTCAGAGTGTCCCGGCCGGCCTGTCGGGCCTGATAATCGCGGCCAATCCCATCGCGATAGCCATGCTCGGCGCTCTCATTCTCAGGGAGCGTCTGAGCGCGCCCAAGATGGTCGGCATCCTGCTGGCGGCCTGTGGAGTGGTGGCCATCATCTCTCACGGGGATATATTCGCGCTGTTCGGGCGCGACTACGCGCTGGGCGAGCTCCTGATGGTGTGCAGCGTCTTCACCTGGGGGCTGTTCTCCGTCCTGTCAAGGAAGGCCCTTCAAAGGACCGCGACTGATATTGGAATGGCCTGCGCCCAACTGTTCGGTTTCCTGTTCGCCACGATCCCTTTCGTCATTATGGGAGGGGCGGCGGAGCTGCCCTCCATCTCGGCGAAGGGGTGGTCGAACATAATCTTCCTCGGGCTTCTGTGCTCGGGCCTGGCATACCTGCTTTGGTACGACGCTCTGAAGGCTCTTCCGGCCTCTGAGGTGGGCGTGTTTCTCTATGTAAACCCGGTGGTGGCTGTGATAATCTCAGCCCTGTTTCTGGACGAGCCGGTCACAGCCTACATGCTCTTCGGTGGACTGCTGGTCTTCTCCGGAGTGTGGTTTGTAAACCGCGCATCCGCTCGCCTGTAAATTTCTGCATTGCTGAAAAGGAGTGTTTCTCATGCGAACAACCACGTCGCCCGCGTCCGGCGGGATCGTCCGCGAGGGTGCCCTAGCGCTCTTCGCTTTCGCCGGGGAGCCGATCGCCTGCGGCTTCCTCGACGAGAGGGAATCAGAGACAGCGCGCCTTCTCTTCGCTCTTCCATCCTTCGGAGGAAAGGCCGGGAGGATCGCGAGCGCGCCCCTGCCGGAGGGTGGATTCTCCTCGATCTACCTTGTGGGCCTTGGAGAGAGAAAGCCGGGCGCGCCTGACGACGACGGCCTGCGTTCGAAAAGCGCGGAGCTGATGCGCCGTTGCCGCTCCGACGGGATCCGCAGGATTACCGCGGTGCTGCCGAGCGTCCCCGGATTCGAGTCCACCTGCGCTGTCGCCGAGGGGGCGGAGCTGGGGGCCTACCAGTTCTCGAAGTACAGGACGATACCGGAGGACGAGAGACTACCCGAGCCGGAGGAACTGGTTATCGTCGACGGAGACGAGGACGGTGCCTCGAGGGGAGTGATGCTGGCCTGCTCGCAGAACGCGGCCCGCGATATCGCCAACGAGCCGGGCAACAGGATCAACCCGGCGGGCCTGGCGAAGATGGCCACGAGGTGGGGGGAGGATTTTGGCTTCGAGACAACGGTGTGGGACTCCGACCGCATCTTGAGCGAGAGGATGGAGGGGCTCTACTCCGTGGGAATAGGCTCCGCTCATCCGCCCCGGTTCATCCACCTTGTGTATCGCCCGCAGGGTGAACCGGCGAGAAAGATCGCGTTCGTGGGGAAGGGGATCACGTTCGACAGCGGCGGGCTGAATATCAAGCCAGGAGAGTCGATGCGCACGATGAAGGGCGATAAGTCGGGTGCTTGCAACGTGCTCGCGGTGATGCGCGGCGCATCCAAGATGCGCATACCGTGCGAGATCCACGGGATAATACCGGCCGCCGAGAATATGTCGGGGGGACGGGCTCTCCGTCCAGACGACATCTTAAGGCTTCGCAACGGCAAGACCGTGGAGGTCGACAACACTGACGCCGAGGGGCGGCTCGTCCTGGCGGACGCCCTGGCGTACGCGAGCGAGCTCGGGCCGGACGCGATCATTGACATGGCTACCCTGACCGGCGCCTGCGCCGTCGCCCTTGGGCAGAACATGGCCGGCCTCTTCTCCACGGACGAAGAGCTCGCATGCCGCTTCCTCGAGGCCTCCTCGCGAAGGGGGGAGAGATTCTGGCGGATGCCCGTGGATGATGAGAGGATAGCCAAGTCCATGAAGTCCCCCGTCGCGGACCTTGTCAACTCCGCAAGCCGGTACGGAGGGGCGATCTTCGCGGCGCAGTTCCTCAAGGAGTTCGTCGGAGAGGGTATTCCGTGGCTGCACCTGGACATCGCAGGAGTGGACATGCAAAAGGAGGAGTACTCCGTGTACTCCAAAGGGGCCACGGGCTTCGGGGTCAGAAGCTGCCTCGAATACCTCCTGACGATCTCCTGAGGGCCTTGTGAATGCGGGTGGACGGGGGAGCCTCCGTCCACCCGTTCACTTTCCCACGCAGAACTGGCTGAATATGTAATCGAGCAGGGCGTCGTCCCTGCTGATCCCGAGCAGGCGCTCCATCGCCAGTCGGCTCTCCGCGAGACAGGCTGCGGCGGCATCGTGCCCCAGTCCGTTCCCCAGCACCATGGAGGCCTCTTTAAGGGAGTCTATGGCCGCCTTCACCTCGTCCACCTGCCTCGCGGAGGCGTTCAGCCCGGCGTCCAGGGTGCCGGCACCCGCTATCGAGGCTACGACCGAGTCCTTAAGAGCTTCAAGCCCGGTCTCGTACTTGGCCGAGATGCGAAGCAGCGTGCCCGCCGGCAGGAGTTCGGCCATCAGCTCCTCGGCAGTTCGGCCGCGCTCGTCCCGGCCGCTCGGGAGGTCCGCCTTGTTCAGGGCCACCACGTACTCCAGGTTCGACAACCTGTCGGCCATGACCCGGTCGAACTCGTCGGGTATGGAGCTCCCGTCCACCACCCATATTCTCACGTCGGCGCTCTCGAACGCCGCCTCGGCCCTGGCGATGCCGATGGCCTCGGCCTCGTCGACCGGGGCACCTCCCATGCCGGCTGTGTCCACGAGGCGTAACGGTATCCCCCGATAGGTGATCACGTCCTCGATCAGGTCCCTGGTGGTGCCCGGTATGGACGTGACGATCGCCCTCGACTCCCTGAGCAACGCGTTCAGCAGGGAGGACTTCCCGACGTTCGGCCTTCCCACGATGGCGACCCTGATGCCCTCTCGGAGCAGGAAACCCGCGCTGCATCGGTCCAACAGGTCCTCGAGGCTCTGCCTTACTGCTTGCACCGACAGCAACAGTTCGTCGTCGTCACGCTCGGGCAGGTCCTCCTCGGGGAAGTCGAGAGATGCCTCGAGGCCGCCTGACAGGTCGAGCAGCTCCTGGTATATGTCGGACGCGAAGGTCGCCAGCTCACCCTGCAGGGTGCGGGCGGCCGCCCTCAGGGCCTCCGTGCTCCTCGATCGTATGATTCCGAGGACGGCCTCGGCCCGGGTCAGGTCTATCCTGCCCGACAGGAACGCCCTCTTCGTGAACTCGCCGGGGTCCGCCAGCCTGGCCCCCCGACATATAAGAAGCTCCAGACACTTCGACGCCACAAGGGTCCCCCCGTGAGTGTGGATCTCGACCACATCCTCGCCAGTGTAGCTCTTTGGCGACGAGAACCAGACGGCCAGCACCTGGTCGATGGCGTCGCCGTTTTCATCGAGGAGGTAGCCGTTTCGCATCCGGCGGGGCGGGGTGTCCCGCAACGGGGCCACCAGCGAGAGCACGCGGTCGGCAATCTCCCTGGATCCCGGTCCGGAAAGCCTCGTCACGGCGATGCCGGCCTCCCCTCTCGCCGTCGCTATGGCAGCTATCGTGTCCCGCTTGTGGTCGTTGTCCGAATGCATGGCGATCCTCCTGCGGCTGGTTTTATCCCTGTATTATCTTACATCGAAGGGAGAAAAAACAGGGTCTTCGCCCGCGAACGGACGAGGACCCTGTTCAGCCTGCCGATAATCGAGGTCAAGGCCGAGTTAAAGCGCCGGAATCCCCATCTCCTGGATGGCCTCCGCGAGGCGGGAGACTCCCTCCTCGATGACGTCGGGGGCGGAGAAGGTGTAGTTGATACGGGCGTTGTGCAGCCCCGACCCCTCCATCGGGCAGAATGGCGCGCCCGGCACGAATGCGACCTTCTTCTCGATGGCCTTCTTGAAGAGTTCGTTGGTGTTGATCGACGGCAGTTCGAGCCAGTAGAAGAATCCTCCCTCCGGCTTCACCCAGGTGGCCCCGAGCGGCTTAAGGTGCTTCTCGAAGCTGACCTCCATCGCGTCGCGCTTCTTCCTGTAGTTGTCGATGATCACGGGCAGGTGCTCGTCGAGGTACCCCTTGCTGCAGTACTCGGCGACGAGGGCCTGGGTAATCGGGCTCGAGCACAGGTCGGTGCCCTGCTTGAACACCGTCATGTTGCGGATGATCTCCTTCGGCCCTGTGACCCAGCCGACGCGGGTGCCCGGGGAGAGGATCTTGGAGTAGGAGCCGGCGTAGATGACCCCGTCGCCGTCGTGGAACGAGAAAATGGACGGAAGGTGGTCGCCGTCGTATCTTACGTATCCGTAGGGGTCGTCCTCAAAGACGGGGACGTTGTACTTCTTGGAGATCTCGACCAGGCGCTTTCTTCTCTCGATCGACATGGTCGACCCCGCCGGGTTCTGGAAGTTGACGATGGTGTAGATGAACTTGACGTTCTTCCCCTCGGAGCGGGCCTTCTCGATGATGCCTGGTATCAGCTCCACCTGCATGCCGAGGTGGTCGACCGGCACGCCGAGGAATTTAGCGCCGTGGTTGAAGAAGACGGTAAGGGCCGCAAGGTAGGACGGGTCCTCGACTATGACGTAGTCGCCCTCGTCGATCATGGCCCATCCGAACAGGTCGAGCGCCTGCTGGGAGCCGGTGGTTATGAGGATCTCGTCGTGGTCGACCTTCCGCCCCATCCTGGGAGCTGTCCAAGTCGCGAGGAACTCCTTCAGCGGGGGGTAGCCCTCCGTGGTGCCGTACTGAAGAAGGTTGGCCGCGTCGTCCTTGAGGAGATGAGCGCCCTCGTAGAACTTGTCGACGGGAAAAATCTCCGGAGCGGGCATTCCTCCGGCGAAGGAGATCATCCCCGGCTGCTTGATCACCGCGAGCATCTCGCGAATCGGCGAAGGCCTGCTGTTTTTCGCGATACTGCTCAGGTTCTGTCCCCAGATGCTGCTCATTAAAATCGCCTCCCACTGTCAAAATAGGCCCTTTTCGATGCTATCTCTGCGAATAGACTCGAAAAGAAAGATAACACAACTCAATTATAGCACGAAGAGGAAAAAGCGCGGAAGACAAACCGGGAACTGTGCAAAGCAAGGCATTGCGATATAATTTGTTCGGCGGGCGGCCTGTTCCGTTGGGCGCGCCCGGATGGAGCGAGCGCGCCCCGCGAAGGTGCCTGCGCTCGGGATAACTGCAATCTCTTGCTACGGAGGTCTGACCCATGCTTACATGTTCCCGTTGCAGCCAGATCGTCGAAGAATCATCGCTGGCATGGCGCTGTTCCTGCGGTGGCGCCTTCGAATGGTCCTCTCCCGAACCGCTCAGGAGAGCGGCCATCAGACGCGACGAGGCTGGAATGTGGCGCTACGTCTCATCTCTGCCCGTTACGTCCCACAGCTCCAGGATCTCGATGGGTGAGGGGGGCACTCCGCTTGTGCAGGCGGAATGGAACGGGGTGCCCGTCTTCTTCAAGCTCGACTTTCTGTGCCCCACCGGCTCGTACAAAGACCGGGGCATGTCGTGCGTGGTGAGCCGCCTGAAGGAGCTGGGCGTGAAGGAGGTCGTAGAGGATTCGTCCGGTAACGCCGGCTCGTCCATGGCGGCGTACTGCGCCATCGCGGGCATACACTGCAGGATCTACGTCCCCGATTACGCCTCTCAGGCGAAGTGCGTGCAGATAGAGTCGTCCGGCGCCGAGCTCGTCAGGGTCCCGGGAAGCAGGGAGGACACGACCCTGGCGGCGGAGGAGGCAGCGCGAGCCTCCTACTACGCGAGCCACAACTGGAACCCCTACTTTCCCCACGGGGTGAAGACGTTCGCGTTCGAGATCTGGGAACAGATGGGCTTCCAGGCGCCCGACGCGGTGCTGCTGCCCGCAGGGCAAGGCAGCCTGGTGCTCGGGTGTTCTCTGGCGTTCGACGAGCTGTTCGCGTCGGGGGAGATCGAAAGGCTCCCCAGGTTGTATGCGCTGCAGGCCGAGAACTGTTCTCCGCTTGAATCCGCGTTCCGCAGGGGGCTGCCGGCCCCGGAGCCCATCGAGAAGCGGGAGACCATCGCCGAGGGGATCAGCACCGCGGAGCCTGTGCGCGGCGGCATGGTCCTTGATGCCGTAAGAAAAAGCGGGGGCGCGGTCCTGGCCTACTCAGAGAGGGCTATCTGGGAGGGCTTCGTTAAACTGGCTAAGATCGGCCTGTACGTGGAGCCGACCAGCGCGATTGTCGGGGCCGCCCTCGACGACCTCGAGGCGAGGGGCGAGATCGGGGAGGGGGAGCGGGTGGCGGTGCTGCTATCGGGGTCGGGGCTCAAGGCCACGGACAAGATAGTGTCGCTGTACGAAACCCCCCCCGCCTGACGGCGACAGTCGCGGGACCGGCGGAGCATGTCGTGGGACGGGTGAGCGTCAACAACCTTCGCGAGGGGATGGTGCTGGAGGAGGATCTCCACGCGCCGAACGGGCGTTTCATCCTCGGCAAGGGCGCGGCCCTGAAGGACAACTACATAAAGATGTTCAAGATCTGGGGGATCACCGGCGCGGATGTTGAGGGGGAGGAGGACGCGGAGATCGCCGGACGTGTGGCCCTGGAGGAGGAGGCCCTGGGCACGGCCAGAAGCTACGTCGACTCCTTCTTCCCGCCGGAGGACCCTGATGACGCCTGCGCGGCGGCCGTGAGGGCCTTTTGCATCCGCAGGTTCGCCGAGGCCTTCTCCTCCGGCGCGCCGCCCGCGCTGATCCCGCAGATCGGCTCTCTTCCCCGCCCGCCGGAGGGGCACTTCTCTCGCTCGTTCTCCTCCTATGCCATGGCGAAGAACGAGATAAGGCTCTTCTCCTTCCCGGACATCTACTTCAAGATCCAGGAGGTCATCAGCTCTCCGGTAAGCTCCGCCACGTCGATCGCGAAGGTGGTGGGGAACGACCCGAACCTGGCGGCGCGAATCCTGCGGCTGGTGAACAGCTCCTTCTACGGCTTCCCGAACCCGATCCAGTCGATCCCGAGGGCGATAGCGATAATCGGCTCGAACGAGCTGTCGTCGCTGGCGCTCGCCGTCTCGACTATGAAGGTCTTCAAGAACGTGCCGCCGGAGTTCGTGGACATGAAGTCCTTCTGGCGGCACTCGATCGCGTGCGGGGTCTTCTCGCGCCTGCTGGCCTACGCGAAGAAGAGGCGATCCGAGGAGCGCTTCTTCCTGGCCGGACTGCTGCACGACCTGGGCAGGATTATCCTCTACACGAAGACCCCGAGGGAGATGACCTACGCGCTGGAGCTCTCGGTGTTCGAGAAGGCTCCTCTCTGGCGGACGGAGAGGCGAGTGTTCGGCTTCGACCATACCGCGGTTGGCAAGGTCCTGATGGAGGAGTGGCGGATACCGGGCGGGATAGGGCAGCTGTGCGAATATCATCACTCCCCGGAGTCCGAGGACGCGCCGGAGGAGGCTGCGTACGTGCACATAGCCGATTACCTGGCGAACGCTCTTCGTATCGGGTCCAGCGGCTCGGTCTACTTTTCAAGGATGGACAGGGGAATAGTGGAGGCGCTGGAGCTCGACAAGGGGGACTTCGAGGCGGTGCTGGCTCAGGGCGAGCGGCAGATACGCGAGATAATGAATATTTTCCTGATATCGTGAGGATGGAATGAACCTGCTGAACGGCACGCACGAGGAGCTTCAGGAGAGAATAAGTCTTCTGACCAGGGAGAGGGAGGCCGCGAAGCGCGTGCTGGTCGCGGCCGCGGACTCGCTCTCCATGTCCTATGTCGTCGATGAGTCTTTCTCTGTGGACGAACTCCTGTCCGGCACCGCCCAGAGACTAAGATCCTTGATCAGCCTGGACTCGCTGGTGTTCTACCTGTTCTCCCCGGACGGCCTGGATTGGGCGGCTGCCTTCTGCGACCCTGCCGAGTCGCTGGCATTCTTCGAGGAGGAGATGGCACCGCTCGTCGAGGATGGCACGATCGCCTGGGCGGTGGACCGAAACAAGCCCCTCGTCATTTCCTCAGGGGCCTTCCCGGCGATTCCCGGAGAGCGAAGGCCCGAGAGGAGGATACTGCTGCACTCGATAATGGCGCCGAGCGGAAGCCTGGGGATCTTCATGGGGCTCCTCGGCGAGGACGAGTCTGGCATACTCGATGTCTCCTTCGCGTTCGCCACGGTCATACTGAGCTCCGCCGCAGGCATACTCCAGAACGCCCGCTTCAACAGCACCGTCCAGGAGCTGAACCTCGAGCTGCAGAGCAAGATCGAGCGCCTAGAGGAGTCCGAGCGGAGCCTCGCCGAGGCGATAAAGGCCAAGGAGCTTTTCCTGGCCAGCGTCAGCCACGAGGTGCGCACTCCCCTTAACGGAGTTATGGGAATAGCCGCAATACTAGAGAACACGCAGCTCGACTCCCGACAGAGGGAGCTGGTGGGAGTGTTGAAGGACGAATCCCAGGCCCTGCTGGGCATGATTAACGACCTGCTCGACTTCTCGAAGATGGAGGCCGGGAGACTGGTCTTCGAGAATGCTCCCTTCGACCTCCGAAGCCTGTGGACAAGCGTGACCGACAGCTTTGCCGCGAGGGCGTCCGCCAAGGGTCTGGTCTTCTCGATGTCACTGGACCGGGGTGTTCCGGGGGCGGTCTCGGGGGACTCTCTCAGGTTGCGGCAGTTGCTCGCCAATCTCGTCGGGAACGCGGTGAAGTTCACTTCATCCGGCTCCGTGACAGTTACGGGCGACATCGGCGACAGCGATGAAACGAGATTCGTGTTCAGGGTGCGAGTACAGGACACGGGGATCGGCATCCCGCAGAAGGAGCAGGAGCGCCTGTTTCAGCCTTTCGTCCAGGGTGACGCCTCGCTGGCCCGGAGGTTCGGAGGGACGGGACTCGGCCTCGCGATCGCTAGAAGGATAGCGGAGGGCATGGGAGGTGGGATCTCCTTCACCAGCAGGGAGGGGGAGGGCTCGACATTCTCCTTTGAGGTGCCGCTGTCGAGATCGGACGGGGTGGAGCATGGCAGAGACTTGGACTTCGCCGGGGCGACTGGGGCTCCGGACTACGGGCGGGCATCGGCGCTGGTGGTGGAGGACAACCCCACCAGCAGGATGGTGGCGGTCTCCCTGCTGCAACAGGCGGGCATAGGAACGGTGGAGGTCGCGGTGGACGGGGAGGCCGCGCTTGAACTCCTCTCGCGTTCACGATACAATCTCATCTTCATGGATATACAGATGCCGGGCATCAACGGTCTCGAGGCGCTCTCCATCATCCGCGACCCCGGGTCAAGCGTCCTTGACCACGATACGCCGGTGGTCGCGATGACGGCCAACGTCCTCCCGGGGGACAGGGAGCGCTTTCTCGCCGCCGGGATGTCCGATTACATCGCAAAGCCAGTCCAGTCCTCCGAACTGGCGAGGGTCGCGCGCAAGTTTTTGGCCGCTGATTCGGAGATGCCGACGGATTTCGCAGTACCCGCAGTCTCGGATGCTCCCGCTCCTCATCGTCACGAGGCCCTGCTCGAGAGACTGGGCGGGGACTTGGAGTTATGCGACCGAACCTTGAGCCTTTTCGTGGAGGACTCGTCGGAGCTACTGCGGAAGGCGGCACTCGCCCTGAAGGCCGGCGATGCCGAGGAGACGAAGAGGCTGTTTCACACCCTTCGGGGTGCGTCGGTCAACGTGGATGCCTCGAGGATGGCGGAATTGGCCGGGAGGGCGGAGATCGCCGCGGAGTCGAGCGACCTCGCCGAGGCGGGGGGGCTCCTGCCTCGGCTGGTGGAGGCCAGAGAGGAGTTCGTGGCCGAGGTGGACAGCGCACATGATCAAGTAGGGAGTCCGCGCGGAGCGGATTGTATCATCGATGCGCAAGAGACAGGAGGGGGAGGGGCCTATGAAAATACTTGTGGCGGAGGATGATTCGACGTCTCTCTTCATGCTGCAGTCGCTTCTGGAGAAATGGGGATTCGACGTCGTAGCCACCTCGAACGGCACGGAGGCCCTGAGGATACTCCAGGAGGACGACTCGCCCCTGCTGGCCATCCTTGACTGGATGCTCCCCGGCGTGAGCGGCCCGGAGATATGCAGGCGCCTGTCGTCCAGGGAGCGTCCGGACGGCTGGAGAAACGGCGAGATGGGAAGGCCCTACCAGTACATACTGATCCTTACGGTCAAGGGGGAGAAGGAGAACGTAATCGCGGGGCTGGAGGCGGGCGCCGACGACTATATTACGAAGCCCTTCGACTCCCACGAGCTCCGCATGAGGGTGATGGCCGGCAAGAGGATCCTGGATCTGCAGGAGCAGCTTCGCAACGCCGCCACCTACGATTCGCTCACGGGCCTGCTGAACCGTCGGGCCGTGATAAGCCGCCTGGAGAACGAGATAGCTCGCGCGACCAGGTCCGGCACGCCGCTGGGGGTTGCCCTGCTCGACATAGATCACTTCAAGAGGATAAACGACACCCACGGTCACATGACCGGGGATGCGGCCCTGGTGGAGAGCGCCGCCAGGATCAGGAGCGTCCTTCGTTCGTACGACATCTCCGGCAGGTACGGAGGGGAGGAGTTTCTGCTGATCTTCCCGGGCCTTGAGCGGCGGGAGATGGACTCGGTCTGTGAAAGGGTCAGACTCTCCTTCTACTCGGTGCCGTTTCATCCGGTCGAGTGCGCGGAGGGCATTGAAGAGATTCAAATATCGGTCAGCATAGGGGTGTGCGATCTGTCGCCCGAGTTCAACGACGTGGACTCGATCCTGGCCGAGGCGGACAGGGCCCTCTACAGGGCGAAGAACATGGGCAGGAACGCCGTCAGTCGCTGACTTTTCCCCTGCCGACCCATTCCACGCCCGGTCGAACAGCCCGGCTGCCGTCGGACGACCGCCTGTTGCCGCGCGTTGGCCGGGGCAAGGCGTGAAAACAGTATTGATCTGAAAGGAGTGTCGCCGGTGAGGGTGGGAAAGGTCCGTCTTCTGGCGCTGGTTGCACTGTTCGTGCTGCTCCCTGTCTTCGCAATCGAGGGGAATGCCCCGACCATGCAGGAACTCTTCTCGCGGTGGGACCTTAAGGGCATAGTCGCGCTGCTTGAATCGGGCACCGCGATCTCCCCGATGGACCAGTCCCTCGCGGCCAACGCCCTGTGGCGGGCCGATCGCTTCGAGGAGGCCCTTGCACTGCTGCGGAGCAGCTCGAAATCATGGCCCGACGAAGTGCGCCCCTACGGGGAGTTCATGATGGTGCTCGCCCTCGAACGCCTGAACAGAGGACAGGAGGCCAGGACCATGGCCGGTGCTCTGGTAGGCAGGGTGCCGGCCGACCTGGTCTACTACGTGCACTACTCCCTGTACAGGCTCTCCGACGAGAAGGACCACGAAAACAGGCGAAAGCACCTCCAGGGTATGTACAAGGCGGCGCAGAACGACTCCCAGCGGACCACAGCGCTGACGGAGCTTCTTAAGCTGCCCGGCGACAAGGCCGTCTACGCGCTGAGACTGACCGACATCCTGCCGAGAAGCAGCGCTGCCCTCAAGGTGCTGGAGTCCCTGCCGAAGCCCTGGAACCCTGACGTCAACATGGCGGTCGGATACGCTGCGTATCTGTCCGGCAACTACGACAAGGCGATACCTCTGTTCCGCGCCATCCCGATGGATTCAAGGCACGGGCGCAAGTCGAAGTACTATCGGGCTTTCTCGCTTTATAACCAGAAGAAGTACGCGCCGGCGCTGGAGGCGTGGGCCTACTTGGCGAAGACGGGCGAATCCTTCGCAGAGTCATCCCTGAAGCGGATATCAATACTGGCGGGGCGGGCGGAGAGAGAGAGCGCCCTGCGCGTGTTGCGCGAGGTCGCCTCGTCACGGGAGGGTGATATACAGGCGAGGGCCTACTACTCCCTGTCCACCCATCTGTCCGGCAAGGAGAGGCTGTCCGCCGAGGACAGCGTGATAAAGCTCGCCCCCGGCTCGCTGTTCACGACACAGATACTGTGGGGCAGGGGCTGGGACAGGTGGAACTCCGGGGATGTCGCGGGCGCGGTGGCCGAGTGGGAGAAGAGCCTCGCGCCGAACATGAGCCAGAACTGGCGTCCTCGGGTGATCTACTGGATTGCCAAGGGGTACGAGCGACTGGGCAAGGTCGACAAGCAGCGACCCTTGATCGAGGCGCTGAAGACGGACCACCCCCTGTCCATATACGCCTTTTTGGCGGGCGGCAAGCTCGAGCCGGTCCCGGGCGATCCTCCGGGGCTCGTCTCCGAGGCCGGACTGCTTGAGCAGTGGGGCTTCGTAACCCATGCCCGTCGTGTGCTACTTGCGAAGGGAGACCCGAAGTCGGCCTACAGGGCCGCGCTGCTGGCGGACTGGTCCGGTGATCAGCAGGCCGCTTACCTGGCCGCGCTCAAGGTTGGCGACCAGATCAGGAAGGGACCGGTCTTCTACGCGAGAGGCCTGTCCATGCTCTACCCGCGCCCGTTCGCCAAGGAGGTCGCCAAGGCGGCCGAGCGTTTCGAGGTCGAGGACAGCCTAGTCTGGGCAATAATGCGCCAGGAGAGCGCCTTCAACCCCGCCGCGACCAGCTGGGCCGGAGCAGGAGGCCTGATGCAGCTCATGCCCGGCACCGCGCGCAGCGAGGCGAAGGCTCTCGGTATGAAGAGCCACAGCGTCTACGACGCGGAGCAGAACATCACCCTGGGGACCGCCCATATAGCGAGGCTCATGCGCTCCTACAAGGACGTGTGGCTGGCGCTTGCCGCCTACAACGCCGGCCCCGGCAACGCCAACAAGTGGCTGGGCGACAGGAAGAGCGTGCCGCTGGACGAGTGGATCGAGGGCGTGCGTTTCGAGGAGACGAACGACTACGTGCAGAAGGTAACAGCCAACTTGGAGGTATACAGGGCATTGTACCCGGATAGCAGGAGCCCGGACGAGGGCGACGGGGTGGATTGACGAGAATCGGGCGGACCTTTTCCGGGTCCGCCCGAGTGAAGCTGGCAGCCGGGGCCCCGCCCTCGAGGCAGGCGCGCCGCGGTCGAGAACGGTACGGGCTCGGCGGTCAGGCGGTCGTACCCTTGAGCTCCTTCAGCGCGGCCTCGAAGTGCCTCCACTCAAGCAGCGGATCGACCTCGCATTCGCTCTTTATATGCTCCCTGATGGCCATCATGGAGGCCTTCCTGCAGACGAACGCAATGTCCCCGCCGGTGCGCCCGTCCGTTAGCCTCGACAGGGTCGGGATGCGGACCTCAGCCGACAGCGGCTTCTTTCTCAGGTGTATCTCGAAGATCTTCTCCCTCGCGGCGGAGTCCGGCTTCGGGAGCTCCAGCAGCATGTCGAACCTGCCGCTGGACAGCAGGGACGGGTCCACCAGGTCCAGCCTGTTCGTCGTCGCCAGCACCACCACGCCCTTCAAATCCTCTATGCCGCTCATCTCGGCCAGGAACTGGCTGATGACGCGCTCCGTGAAGCCCGCCCCGCTGCCGGTCTCCTTGCCCCTCACCGGCACCAGCGACTCTATCTCGTCGAAGTAGAGGATGGAGGGCGCGGCCTGCTTGGCGGTGCGAAAGACCTCGCGTATTGCCCGCTCGCTCTCGCCGACGTACTTTGACATGAGCGACGGCCCCTTGACCGATATGAAGTTCACGCCGCTCTCGTGGGCGAGCGCCTTCGCCAGAAGGGTCTTGCCCGTGCCCGAGGGCCCGTGGAGCATGATGCCCTTGGGCGGAGAGATCGCGAACCTCTCGAAGATGTCCCCGTGCTGCAAAGGCCACTGCACCGCGTCGTGAAGCTCCTCCTTGATGTTGTCAAGGCCGCCGATGTCGCGCCACGAGACGTCGGGGATCTCCACGAACACCTCTCTGATGGCCGAGGGATCCACCTCCCTGAACGCGTCGAGGAAGTGATCCATGCGCACGTCCATAGCCAGCAGCCGCTCGTATGGGATCTCCTCCATCTCCATGTCTATCTCGGGAAGGAGCTCCCTGAGGCTGGCCATCGCCGCCTCCTTGGCCAGCGCCTCGATGTCCGCTCCCACGTAGCCGTGCGTCATGTCGGCCAGGCGGCGAAGATCCACGTCGGAGGCCAGCGGCATTCCGCGGGTGTGTATGGTCAGTATCTCGTGGCGCCCCTTTTTATCGGGTATGGGGATGGCGATCTCCCTGTCGAAGCGGCCGGGGCGGCGAAGGGCCGGGTCGAGGGTGTTGGGGATGTTCGTCGCGCCTATCACTACTATCTGCCCCCTGGATTCGAGCCCGTCCATCAGAGCCAGCAGCTGTGCGACGACACGTCTCTCGACCTGCTTCTCCCCTCCCATCTCCTCGCGTTTGGGGGCGATGGCGTCGATCTCGTCTATGAAGATTATCGAAGGGGCGTGGGCCTGCGCGTCCTCGAAGACGTTCCTCAGTCTCTCCTCGCTCTCCCCGTAAAACTTGCCGATGACCTCCGGGCCGGAGATGTGGGTGAAGTAGACGTCGGTCTCCGCGGCCACGGCCCTGGCTATGACGGTCTTGCCGGTCCCGGGAGGGCCGTACAGGAGCACGCCCTTGGGCGGCTGCACTCCGAGCCGGTCGAACACCTGCGGAAAGCGGAGCGGCAGCTCGATCATCTCGCGTATCCTCTGGATCTGCGGTCCCAGGCCCCCAATGTCCTCGTAGGTGATCTTGGCCTTCTTCTCGCCCTCGGCCTGCTTCTCCACGTTCACGTAGGTCGACTTGCTGATTATCACGGTGCCCGAGGGCGTAGTGTCCACGATGCGGAAATCGCATATCCGGCTGCCGAAGAGGTTGGTGCGCACCCTGTCGTCCTTTGTCACCGGCAGTCCCTCGAGAAGAGACCGGATATAGACGGCGTCGCGCTCCTTCTCCAGCAGGGCGGTCGATGTAAGGGGACGAAGCGTCACGCTTCCGGCGAAATGGTGTGTCGTCTTGTGGATCTTGACCCTGTCGTCCAGGCTGACCTGGGCGTTGTCCCTGGTGACGCCGTCAACCTGGATCACACCCTTCGCCGCACCGGAGGCGACCAGCTCCGAGTCGCACGACAGAATCCGGACCGGAGTGCGGCGCCTTCCCTCGATCTCCACTATCTGGCCCTCCGAGATGGCCAGCTCCGCCATATCCTCCGGCGACACGCGGGCAATTGCGTGCCCGACGTCCTTCGGCATGGCCTCCTTGACTTTTAACATGCGATACTACCTCTCTTCGTAGTGTGTCCCGTCCAAAAAACCATGCCCTGCGGTCCTTCCGTGCGAGCCGCAGGGCATGGAATCAGTGCACGCTTCGTGCCCCTAGCGGGCGGCCACCGGCTCCACTCGTCCGGGATAGGCCTCCAGGGCCAGCTTGAGGATGTCCATGGCCTTGACCAGCTCCTCGTTCTTGAGCACGTATGCCAGCCGGAATTCCTGCCTGCCGAGCCCCGGGGTGGCGTAGAAGCCCTCGCCGGCGGCGGCCATGAGGGTCTCGCCGTTCACGTCGAAGTTCTCGAGCATCCAGATGACGAACTTCTCCGCATCGTCGACGGGAAGCTTGACCATCACGTAGAAAGCGCCCTTCGGCTCCGAGCAGATAACCCCCGGCATCTTGTTCAGGGCGGCGTACAGGGTGTTGCGGCGTGCCTGGTACTCCCTGTTGACCTCCTCGAGATAGGACTTGGGGGTGTTGTAGAGCGCGGTGGCGCCGACCTGCTCGAGGGTCGGCACGCACAGGCGTCCCTGGGCGATCTTGAGGACCTGCGCCATGAAGTCCCTGTTCTTAGTGGCGATGCAGCCGATGCGGGCACCGCACGCGCTGTAGCGCTTTGAAACGGAGTCGACTATGATGACCCTGTCCTTGATCTCCGGAAGGTGCCCGAAGCTGGTGTACTTGAGTCCGTCGTAGACGAACTCGCGGTAGACCTCGTCGGCGACGATGTAGAGGTTGTGCTTGAGGGCGAGCTCCGCGAGCATGTTCATCTCGTCGCGGGTGTAGATCGTGCCGGTGGGGTTGCCAGGGTTGGCCACGAGTATGGCCCGGGTGCGCGGGTTGATAAGGGCCTCGACCTGCTCCTTCGGCGGGAGGTGGAAGCCCTCCTCGGCTTTCGTGGTGATTGGAGCGACTTTGACGTTCACACTCTGCGCAAAGGCGTTATAATTGGCGTAGAACGGCTCGGGGATCAGCACCTCGTCGTTCGGGTCGCACATGGTCATGAAGGCGAACAGCAGGGCCTCGCTGCCGCCGGCGGTTACGATGATGTCCTCTCTCTCGAAGGGGATTTCGAACTCCTTGTAGTAGCGGCTCATGGCATCCCGCAGGTCGTTGTTGCCCTGGGAGGTGGCGTACTCTATGACCTCCTGCGAAAACTCCCTGATCGCCTTCAGGAAAGATTCGGGTGTTTTGATGTCCGGCTGACCTATGTTCAGGGGATAGATCTTCTTACCCTTGGCTCGCGCCGCCTCCGCGTACGGCAGCAGTCTGCGCACGGGAGATGATTGCATCGCCTGGACTCTTTCGGAAAACTTCACCTTGATGACCCCCTTGGTTTGGTATTAAATGGATGGACCTCTTGGTAAAAATGATAACATAAAATGCAGAGATTTATGCAGAAAAAAACCAGCAGCTACGACAAATTTAAAAGACTCTCTCCGGAGGTGACTGTATCGTGAAGCGAATGGACGTGTTGAAGAGCCTTGCGACCGATAACGGCAGGAAGATGATCCTTCTCGTCATGGACGGGCTTGGCGGCTTGCCGGGCCCGGAGGGAAAGACGGAGCTCGAGGCGGCTCTCAAGCCCAATATGGACGCCCTGGCGCAGGAGAGCGAGCTCGGACTTCTGGACATGGTGGACGTAGGGATCACCCCGGGCAGCGGGCCCGGCCACCTGTCGCTCTTCGGCTACGACCCTCTCGAGTATTCGATAGGACGGGGAATTCTGGAGGCAATGGGAGTGGGGGCGCTGGTCGGCCCGGGCGACATATGCGCGAGGGGGAACTTCTGCACCCGTGACGGCGACATCATAACCGACAGGCGGGCCGGGAGGATCGCCACGGAGAAGAGCGCGCTCGTGGTGCAGAAGCTTGCCGCCTCCATAAAGGAGGTCGAGGGGGCAAGGGTGGCCTTCTACCCGGGAAAGGAACACCGCTTCGTCGTGGTCTTCTCGGGGGAGGGGCTGTCGGAGGATGTCTCGGATGCCGACCCCCAGCTGGAAGGGGTCCCCATGAGGCCGGCGCGCCCGACGGCACCGGGCGGCGAGAGGATGGCCAGGGTGGCCAACGCCTTCATCGACAGGGTGGGGCTGGTTTTGCAGGCCGAATCACCGGCCAACGCCTGCCTGCTCAGGGGCTTCTCGTCCGCGCCAGACATCCCGCTGATGCCCGACCTCTACAGGATAAAACCCGTGGCGGTCGCCACCTATCCGATGTACAAGGGGCTGGCCAAGCTGGTCGGAATGAGCGTCGCCGATGCAGGCGAGACTCTTGAGCATCTGTTCGAGACCGTGGGCCGGATCTATGACGAGTACGACTACTTTTATGTCCACGTGAAGTACACCGACAGCCGCGGCGAGGACGGAGACTTCGAGGGAAAGAAAAAGGTGGTGGAGACGGTTGACGCCCTGCTTCCCCGTCTGTTGAGGCTCTCCCCCGACGTGCTGGTGATAACCGGGGATCACAGCACGCCCAGCCTTATGAGCGGGCACTCCTGGCATCCAGTGCCGTTCCTCCTGAAGAGCGACTACGCACGCAGGGGGGACTCCGCCTCGTTCGGCGAAAGCCAGTGCAGGGTCGGGGCCGGAGGGCGAATCGACGGCAGGAAGCTCATAGGTCTGATGCTTGCGCACGCGCGCAGGCTTGAAAAATTCGGTGCATGACGCGCCTGGTCTAGAGGTGATCCAGTGGAGGAGCAGCAGCTATATACCACGAGAGAGATAAGGAGCATGTCGAAGGACTGCAAGTTCAAGCTCCTTGCCGTCGTGATGAAGTCCTCTGTCAAGAAGGACAAAAACGGCAGGAACTACTGGGATCTAGGTGTCATGGACTCCGAGGGGACGATTGAAGGGAAGGCGTGGTCCAACGCCCAGTGGTGGGACAGGAGAGACGAGCCGCTCCAGGTGAAGGAGCCCTCGGAGCATGACGAACTCAAGGACCTGGTCGGGAAGACGGTCGGCCTGGTAGGACAGGTTGCGGAGTTCAAGGGGCAGCAGCAGTACAACTTCAACGCTGTGTCCCTGATGAACCAGGCCAGTTACCCGCCTCACCGCTACGTGCAAAGATCGCCGGTACCCGAGGAGACGCTCGAGAGGGAGTTCCTCGACCTCCTGGGTCTCTGTCCGGAGCATCTGAGAGGGTTCCTGGACTTCGTGTTCTTCAGGAAGAACCTCTGGGAGAGCTTCAAGGACTGTCCGGCGGCCGTCTCGCATCACCACGCCTACGTAGGAGGGTTGCTCGAGCATACCGTGGCTGTCGCCAGAATGGCGAGGAGCATAGTCGAGGCCGGCGCCGCCGCGGGTTACGAGGCGGACGTGTCGGTGACAGTGGCAGGCGCCCTGCTCCACGATCTTGGGAAGCTCGAGGCCTACCGCCTGACACCCGTCCCGGTCATGACGGTGGCGGGCACCTTTCACGACCACATCGCGATCGGCTACGGCAAGTTCGAGTCGATGGCTCGGGAGTACGGCCTCGACGAGAGGCTCTTTTTGGCCCTGGGACATATAATAATCAGTCACCACGGTTGCAGGGAGTACGGCTCGCCGGTGCTGCCGGCGACACCGGAGGCCATGGCGGTGAGCGCCGCGGACGAGATGGACTTCAGGCTCTTCTGCTGGAAGAATTCAGTTGAGCAGATGGAGGAGGGGCGGGAGATCTCGGACTTCAACCACTCGGCCCAGAGGCGTTTTTGGAGGCAGGAGAGCGCGAATGGCGTATAAACTGGTCGTCTCCCAATCCGACCACGGTCGCCGCCTCGACAAGACGATACGCTCCATGTGGCCCGCTCTGCCGCTGAGCGTGGTGATGAAGGGCATAAGGACCGGGACGGTTCGCCTGGACGGCAGGAAGAGCGCATGCGACGTCAGGGTGTCGGCGGGTCAGGAGCTCTACGTGCCGTGGGAGGCGCCCGAGGAGAAAGGGGGCTCTTTCCTGTTTAGGCGCACCCTCCCCGTGCTGTATCGCGACGATTGGCTGATGGTCGTGAACAAGCCGGAGAACCTGCTTGTGCAGCCCGATCGCAAGGATCAGGACAACGTGATCGACCGGGTCAAGTACATGCTCAGCATCGAAGGCGCGGAGGAGAGGGCGTACGCAGTCCACCGGCTCGACAGGAACACGACCGGGGCCCTGCTGATGGCCCTGTCCGGGATCTCCCTGAGGATACTGCAGGACGCCTTTCGCTCCAGGGAGATACAAAAGACATATCTAGCGGTGGTGGTCGGAAAACCCATGAAAAGAGGGGAGATCACGGCCCCCCTGTTGAAGGATCCGGGGTCCAATACCGTGAGAGTGGACTCGGCGGGAAAGGAGGCGAGGACCCTGTACAGGTTGCTTGCCGCTGGAGGCGGGCTTTCGCTGGTCGAGCTGGAACTTGTCACCGGCCGCTCCCACCAGGCGCGTGTGCACATGGCTCATGCGGGACACCCGATCCTGGGCGACGTCCGTTACGGGGACGGGGAGATCAACGAAAGGTGGAGGAGAAGGGGAGTCCGTCGGCCCCTGCTTCACAGTCACAGCATCGCCTTCGGAGCGCTGGAGGGGGAGCTGGAACCGCTCTCCGGAACGGCCGTCTTCGCGCCGGCGCCGGAGGACATGAGACGTCTCATCGAACTAGCGGCCCTGGGTTTCGAAGGGCAGGAGAGTCTGTTGGACAGGCATGGACCAAGGAATCTCTGAGTGTCCAAAAAGCATGAACGGGAGGGAGGAGGCAACATGAGAGAATTGAGGATAAACGCCGATGACAGGGTCATGAACAGGCTTCGCAAGGCCGTGGAGTCAAGCGCGGTCCAGAGGACTACCGGAATCGGCTGAAACGCTAAAAAGAGCGTCCGAATAGAGGACGGCCCGCCTCCGGCGGAGGCGGAGTATGTAAGAATCGACCAGGACGGGGTTGTGTTGTGGGTCCCGTCGTTCCTTGAATTCAAGGACGGAGAGGTCCGGGTGGTTCGCAGGGGGCCTCCCTGGGCATCCTGCCTCGTGATCGAAGGGACCGAGGCGAGCGACAAGGGCGAGTGCTGCGATCGTTGAGATGATGCTAAAGGCGGTCGGGTCCGGAAAATTCCTTGCGGGGAGGAATGAAAACGGAATGTTCGTTTTAGGCCGATGAATTTTCATTTCACGCTTGTTCTTTGTAAAAACAGTGCTATGATAGTTACAAAGGTCTCAAACGGCCAAGGCCGTAATTATACAGGAGGTGTGTTTCATGTCAGCTGAAAAGCGTACTTCCTCTAACGTCCTTCTCGACACCGCACTGAAAAATTTCTACGCCGCCGCCGAGGAGATGGGGTTGAGCGACGACCTCGTCGACATTCTCAGCCACTCCGAGCGCAGAACCGCCGTCTCCATCCCGGTGGAGATGGACGATGGCTCCGTAAAGGTGTTCAACGGCTATCGCGTCCTCCACTCTTCCGCGATTGGCCCCGGCAAGGGTGGCGTTCGCTTCCACCAGGACGTCTGCCTAGACGAGTGCGAGGCGCTCGCCATGATGATGACATGGAAATGCTCGCTCGCCGGGATTCCCTACGGCGGCGGCAAGGGCGGGGTTGACTGCGATCCCCTGAAGCTCTCGAAGAAGGAGAAGGAGCGCGTGGCCCGCACGTGGGCGGCGCGAATGGCGCCGGTCATCGGCTCCTGGACCGACGTGCCCGCGCCGGACGTCGGAACCAGCGGGCCGGAGATGATGTGGTTCATCGACACGCTCAGCAAGATGAACAACAAGCTCGACCCGGCCGTGTTCACCGGCAAGCCGGTCGGCATGTGGGGGTCCAAGGGGCGCACCGCGGCCACCGGGTACGGAGTCGCCACCTGCGCCCTCGAGCTCCTCAAGAACCTTAACCTCGACCCCTCCACGATAAGGGTCTCGATCCAGGGATTCGGCAACGTCGGCACCTACGCGGCCCTGACCATGGTCAACGCCGGCGCGAAGGTCGTTGCGATCAGCGACATCACCGGGACCTACTACTCCCCGAAGGGGCTCGATATCAAGAAGGCGATGGAGCACGTGCAGAACCATCCCAAGAAGCTGCTCGAGGGCTTTGCCTGCGACGGTTGCCAGAAGCTCGACCTTCCGGAGGCCATCTACGTGGAGTGCGACATCTTCATGCCGTGCGCCCTGGAGGGCGTGATAAACGGAGGCAACGCCGACAAGGTAAAGGCGAAGTACATCGTAGAAGCGGCCAACGGCCCGATTACCCCCGAGGGCGATGCGATCCTTGACAAGAAGGGCGTGCTCGTGGTTCCCGACTTCCTGGCCAACTCCGGCGGTGTCATCGGCTCCTACTTCGAGTGGTGCCAGAACCTCAGCGGTTTCTTCTGGACGGAGGAGGAGTACAACGAGCGGCTTATCCGCATAATGAAGGATAACTTCCAGCTCGTCTGGGCTTATGCCAAGGAGAAGAATATCAAGATGCGCCGCGCTGCCTTCATGGCGGCCATCCAGAGGGTTGCTGACGCGGTCCGCATGAGAGGCGTGTTCCTGTAAGGCCGTGTTTCCGGTTGTTGCATTAAGCGCAAAAAAAAGAGGCCCTGCAGGGCCTCTTTTTTTATGGAAACTCTGGTAAAGTCCCTTTCGTCTGTGGAGATAGCTGATGTCGACGGGATTTTCGACGAGTAAACAATCGTGACCAGAACTTACTTAACATGCTCTCGTTAGGAGGGTTGCACCCTGCGGATCAGGGCTTTATCCGGTAGATCGTCCTGGGCCACGGAATAGCCTCGCGAATGTGCTGCAGCCCGCCGATCCATGCCACCACACGCTCGATCCCCATGCCGAACCCGCTGTGGACGAAAGTACCGTATTTTCTGAGGTCAAGGTACCAGTCGTAGGCCTCCTCCGGAAGCCCCTCCTCCCTTATCCTCGCCACAAGACGGTCGTAGTCGTCCTCGCGCTGGGAGCCTCCAATGATCTCCCCGTACCCCTCGGGCGCCAGCAGGTCGTCGCACAGGACCAGGTTCGGGTTGGTCGGGTGCTCCTTCATGTAGAAGGCCTTGATCGCCTTCGGGTAGCACTCGATGAACAGCGGCCTGTCGAACTGCTGGGTCAGGATGGTCTCGTCCTCGTTTCCGAGGTCGTCGCCGTAAGGAGTGTTGCTGCCAAGGTCGTGAAGCATCTCCATGGCCTCGTCATATTGAAGGTGATGGAAAGGAGGCTTGATGTTCTCAAGCTTTGAAATGTCGCGCTCCAGCACTGCCAGTTCGGGCCGGCAGTGATTCAGGGCCTCGGCAACTATATGGCAGACAAGCCCCTCCTGCAGGTCCATGTTGTCCTCGTGGTCGTAAAAGGCCACTTCCGGCTCCAGCATCCAGAACTCCGTGAGATGTCTGCGGGTCTTTGATTTCTCGGCCCTGAAGGTCGGCCCGAAGCAGTAGACCTTTCCGAAGGCGGCGGCGGCGGCCTCGGCATACAGCTGCCCCGTCTGCGCAAGGTAGGCCTTTGAGTCGAAATAGTCTATCTCGAACAGCCCGGAGGCCCCCTCCCCGGCCGATCCGCTGATTATCGGGCTGTCGACCAGGATGAAGCCGTTATTCTGAAGGTACTCGCGGGCTGAGCGGATTACGCGGTCCCTGAGGCGCATCACCGCCTGCTGGCGGCTGCTGCGAAGCCACAGGTGGCGGTGATCGAGAAGGAAGTCAATGCCGTGGTCCTTCTTGCCGAGCGGGTACTCGTCCTCGGGGTTTTGAAAGACCCGAAGGCACGATACGGAGAGTTCCACCCCGGATGGCGCGCGTTCGTCGCTCCTCACCACGCCGGTCACTTCCACGGAGGCCTCGAGGCGGAGGCTTTTTGTCTCATTGAACAGGTCCTCGGGGACCTCATTTTTCACCATGACGCCCTGTACCGTGCCCGTCCCGTCGCGGAGCTGCAGAAAGTGAATCTTGCCGGAGCTTCTCAAGTTGTAAAGCCAGCCGCATAGGGTGATCTTTTCGCCGGTATGGGCAGGAAGATCCCTAATTGCAATCCATTGTGTTGTCATGAGTAATCGACCTCCAGGAGTCTGAGGGAATAGAAAACCTTTTTTTGCCAGTACAGTATATGATACACTATGGCATAAAAAATGGGAGGGTGAAGGGTGAATATTCCTCGCCTGGTGTTTGCTGAAGAGAAAAGGGCGAAAAAGATCTCGGCCGGGATCCTTTTGGCATCCGTCCTAAAGGGGATTGGACGCCCGATCAGGCTGTTCAGCGCATGTTATGACGAGCAGTTCGTCCGCTACGCGGAGCTTGTAACCGGGCAGGAGGTCACTATCCTCAATCCCTTCACCTGCGGGAGCAGCCGAAACATGAAGCTGCTATTCCAGCAGGCGTCTTCTCCCGACGCTCTCAATATCGTGTTCGGGTCGCTGGGGGAGCGCCAGGAGATCGACTCCTTCACAGTCAACCAGCTGACGGGCGAGGTCGCGCGCATCCTCGACTGCCCTGTGGTCCTGTCGGTGTATGCGGATTCTTCGACCGCCATCACGTCGAAAATTCTTGAGAGCATAACTCAGCAGATGTCCACGCAGGGGGCGCAGCCGTCCGCGGTTCTCTTCTCGTCCGTGTTCAACCCCAGGGAGTACCAGCTCCTGGAGATAGAGTCCGGGCGAAGGACGGAGATGCTCTATCTTGGCTACATCCCGAAGACGATGGAAAAGGATGAATCATCGTTACTCGAACTCTGCATGCCGGATATGGCGCAGCGCGCGGTGTTTCCGATAAAAGCCGCCACTGCCCAGATCACGGGAATGCTGAACCAGGTCGAGTGGGACGTCCTTTGGGGCCTGGCAAAGAAGAGCCCGGAATGGAGCGTCGTCTCAGACCCGATGAAGGGGAAGGGCGGAGGAGTCAAGGTGGGAATTCTGTCAAACCCCGCATTTGGACTGGGGGGCAACAATGCGGAGCTCCTGTTCAGGTACCTTGGGTGTTCCGTCAGGACCGTTCCACTGGACGGCGCTGCACCAGACCCTAAGCTGGACGCTCTTTACGTTCCGCATGCACCCGGGTTTCTTTGTGCGGAACGCCTTCTTGGAAAATCCGGCATAAGGGATTGGTTTCTCTCATTCTTTTCGCGCAAGCCGGTTTTGGTCGGCGGAGGAGTCGCTCCACTGCTTGGCGAGTCTTTCTCGTTGCCCAATGACAAGCGATACGAGGGGTTGAAACTCTTCCCATTCCAGGGACTGTTTAAAATCCCCTCGTCCGTTGACTCGCGCCTCGTCGAGGCTGTCTCCTCGTTCGGAGAAGACATAATGCTCAACAGGGGGGAGAAAATTCGGGGTTACATACCCGGTTACCTGTCCATACGCGATCCCGGGAACACTGCGGGTGCGTCCTGGAGCGTGGTCAATCCGAACAAGAGCGCGGATATAGGGCTATCAGGGTGGTGCAAAGGTCCGTCCATCGTTACCGAGATCTGTCTCGAACTGTGGAGCAACATGGAGGGCGTGCACCGATGGCTGATGATGCGGAAGGCCTGAGCTCCAGCGCTCGGAGCATATACCGGCAGGCCGCGGTCTAGGCGCGGCCACGAAGGGCGGGTTTTGCCGTGCTGTTGGAAATCCCTTTGAACTACTCGTCCGGGGTCCTGTATCTACAGCTTTCCGATCACCTGGAAAAGATGATATTAGCGGGTAGCATATCCGCGGGGGAGAGGCTGCCCGGCGCGAGAGAACTGGCCCGGATGCTTCGCGTCAGCAGGAGCACGGTGGCGTCGGCCTACGCCCTGCTTGCCGAGAAGGGGCTGGTGATCCAATCCGAAAGAAAGGGAACATACGTCTCGTCCGCCGACGCGGTAGAAGAGCCGGAGTACGGTAGTGACGACTGCCTGATGCGGTTTGACTCCGAGTCTCCCACGGCAGACCTCCTCCCTGTGCTTGAGTTTTCGGAGATCACCAAAAACTTGCAACCCCCGTTTTTCAATAGCGCGATGGAGGGCAGCCCACCCGAGGGTCAGCCGGCACTGAGACGCCATCTGCTGCAGCACTCCGCGCTCAGGGGAATACCGGCGCACGCCGCCGAACTGGTCGTCACCTCCGGAGGCAAAGACGCGCTCTCCACGGCGCTCCGCTCCTTCAGAGAGCTGGACGTGAGGCGGCTCTGGGCGGAGGAACTGTCCTACGGAGGCATCGCGGGCATCGCAAGAAACGAAAGCCTGGTCCTGCGCACACTCCCCCTCATAGATGAATGCAGTCTTTCGCGGCTGGAGGGGCTTACTCCCTCCGATGTCCTCTACCTAGTGCCCAGTTTCCACAACCCTACCGGCCGGACCATGCCCCACGGGCTCAGAGAGAGAATCCTGTCGATGCGCGGAAGGCTGGGGTTTCACATACTGGAGGACGACAGCTATGGAGAGCTGCGCTACGGGGAACAGCCGATCCCGGCCCTGAAGTCCATGGACGACGGTGCGGGCGTGGCTTACATAGGCTCCTTCAGCCAGGCGCTCTTCCCCGGAATGAGGCTTGGATACGCCCTTCTGCCCTCCCCTTTCAGGGAGGCGTATTTAAGGATAAGTTCGTTGCGGCAGGGGCACGTCTCCTCCCTGGTGCAGGCGATCGTCACCAGGTTCCTGGAGGAGGGGAGGCTGTCCGTCGCGGTAGAAAAGGTCAGGAGAGTCCTGTCCGGCCGTATGGAGGCGCTGTACAGGTCTTTGCGGAGGTGCTTCCCCGCTGCTCGCGTCGACAGGCCCGAGGGCGGGGCGTACCTGTGGTTTCCCACCGGGAGGACTGACGGAGAGGATGCCGCTGCACTTGCGAAGGCATACGGAGTATGCGTCTCGCCGGGAGTCGAGTTCGCGCTCGGCAGGAAGAGGCCGCACGCGGTGCGCTTCTCAATCATCGCCGTCCCCGAGTCGATCATGCCGGAGGCGGCTGCTCGCCTGCAAAAGGCCTGGCGCGGCCTCGCCTGTTGAGCTGTACGTCAGAATGCCTTCGGAGAGAGAGATCAGTCCCTTCCCGTCTCTGCTCGGCGAGTTTCATCCGATACTGTCAACAACCATCGCCGCCAAAGCAGGAGGGCCGCCGCGGCAAGTGCACAGCCCGTCAGCAGACCCAGCACGATATAGTCAAGTCGCCCTCTGCCGAGCAGGAACCCGCCCATCCCCGCCAGGGCGTAGCCGAAACCGTACACGGAGCCCATGGATAGAAACAGCACAAAAAGACGCACGCACATTGCCCCCTGTTCAACGATGCCGATCGTTCAATAGGCCCGGGCGATCCGAATCGGACTGCAACTCGGACCCGGGTTGAAAATCGTACGCCGACATCTTGAGATTTTGTGTCTGGTATGATAAGGTACACCAAGATATATAATACTGACTGTTATACAACGTTTTTTAATCCAAAATCTGCAGTAGGATGCACAGGTGGAGAACTTCGTCCGCGAGCCGGGTCAAGTATACACGAGTCGGACGTGAATTACGCGGAGTTCGCCTTTTGAAATGACCCAGTTCTGCACCTTGCATGCCTAAGAGCTTAGGAGGTCCTCTGAATATGAGAGAGCGAAAGCTGTACACGACTTCAGCCGACTATGCGTACCAAGAGCTGCGGCAAAGAATTAGAAAAAAGGACTTGAAGCCGGGGGAGCGACTGCCGGAGGTGCGCATATCAGTCGAGATCGGTGTGAGCAGGACCCCGGTGAGAGAGGCCCTTCGACGTCTCTCCAGCGAAGGATTGGTGACGATAATCCCGAATCGTGGCGCGACGCTCGCGAAACCCACCCTGCGGGAGATAGAGGACACGTTTCTGGTAAGAGAACGACTAGAGTGCCTGGCGGCGCGCTATGCCGCGGAAAGAATCGGAGAGAGGCACCTTCGCCGAATCGAGGAGGCTCTCGTGGAAGAGGGAAAGGCCATAGAGGATCGAGACCTGGACAAGTACCTCGAGGCGAACGAGACGTTTCACAAGGCCGTCGCCGATGCCAGCGGAAACGAAGTTCTCGCGGACTACGTGGGGAAGATCATAGCCAGGACAAACTCATACGTTGTATTCTCGGATCCCTTCTATCACCCGAACGACTCGCCGAACACGGACGATCACAGGAATATCCTGGAGGCGCTCAGGTCGCACGACAAGAAGAAGTGCGTCTCACTTGTGAAGGCGCATCTGCAGAGGGCGGTTGCCGGGCTGGATAAAATGGCCTCGGGGGCGTAGCGGGGCTAAGGAAGAAAATCGGCGCATCCAGCTGCCATTATTCTCGCAGAACTTGTGATGATGCTGGATAGAACGGAGTTTTTATACTGCGGGTGCGTCGCTTGTCGTCGCCTCGCATCTATTCGGGAGGTTTTCAGTTCATGGCCGCAAGGATACCAACTCTGGATCTGGTCAAAAATTATTCGGAAGTCAAGGACGAGATGCTGGAGGCAATCCGCTCGGTTCTAGAGAGCCAGAGCTTCATAATGGGGCCGGAGGTGCGCCTGTTCGAGGAGGAGTGCGAGAGCTACCTTGAAGGGGTGAGCGCCGTGGGGTGCGCGTCCGGCACGGACGCACTCCTTCTGGCGCTGATGGCACTCGATGTAGGCGAGGGGGACGAGGTGATCACGACCCCGTACAGCTTCTTCGCCACGGCAAGCAGTATCGTCCGCCTTGGAGCCGTCCCGGTCTTCGTGGACGTAGATCCAAAAACCTACAACATCGACCTGGAAAAAGCCGTCTCGGCGATAACTCCACGGACGAAGGCCTTTATCCCGGTGCATCTTTTCGGCCAGATGGCGCCACTCGAGGAGTGCATTGTCGAGTTCGAGAGGCGTGGTGCCACGATAGTCGAGGATGCAGCGCAGGCCTTCGGCGCCACCAGGATAGCCGACGGCAGGATCATGCGCGCCGGGGCGATGGGGCGCATAGGCTGCTTCTCGTTTTTCCCGACGAAAAACCTTGGAGCGTATGGCGACGGCGGGATGATCGTCACTACGGACGAGAAGATCGCCGGACGTCTTCGAAGGCTGCGGGTGCACGGAGCCGACAGCACGTATTTTCACGACGAGGTCGGCTTGAACAGCCGCCTGGACACGCTTCAGGCGGCGGTGCTCAGGGTAAAGCTCCGTCACTTGGAGGAATGGAACGAGCAGCGCAGGGTCGTGGCGGGAAGGTATTATGCGCTGTTCGCGGAGAACGGCCTGATGGGCGAGGTGACGATCCCCTTTGAACTGCAGGGGAACCGGCACATCTATCACCAGTACGTGGTAAGGGTAAAAAACCGGGACGAGCTGCAAAAGCATCTTGACCGGGAGGGCATCACCAGCAGGGTGTACTATCCCCTCCCGCTTCACCTGCAGAGGTGTTTCTCTTTCCTCGGAAAAAAACCGGGAGATTTTCCCGAGTCGGAGCTCCTCAGCAGGGAGACCCTGGCCCTCCCGGTGTTCCCGGAGCTTGCCATGGAGGATCAGGCCCGCGTCGTAGGCGCCATTAAAGAGTTCTACATGAAATAGTCCTGATCAATAGTGCTCTTCCGTGGTTAACCGTGTAAAATACCGATGGAGGAACTTGGTGCACGGTGTAATCTTCTACTAGTGATCAGGACAAGCTATTCGGGAGGTGGGCGCATGTTCCCTTTTTTCTTCGACTCGACGATGCTGCTGTTGTTGCCCGCCCTGGTACTGGCCGTATGGGCGCAGACCAGGGTTAAGACGGTCTACGCCAGGTACGCCAATGTGTCTTCAAGGAGGGGAGTAACTGCCTCCGCCGTCGCCAGGGCGTTGCTGGACCGTTTCGGGCTTTCCAACGTGACGATACGCATGGTAAGGGGCAACCTTACAGATCACTATGACCCGCGGGATAAGAGCCTGAGCCTGTCCAGCTCTGTTCACGACAGCACCAGCATCGCCGCGATCGGGGTCGCGGCCCACGAGGTGGGGCACGCGATTCAGGACGGGGCAGGCTACTCCCCGCTCAAGATACGCAATTCGATTGTGCCGGTGGTGGGGATAGGCTCCTCCCTGGCCTTCCCGCTCTTTTTCATAGGCCTGTTGCTTCGCGGCCAGACCCTGATGGATCTCGGGATCTTCATGTTCCTGGGCGTGATCCTGTTTCATCTAATCACCCTGCCTGTCGAGTTCGACGCCAGCAACCGCGCCATTCGCCTGCTGGCCGACACCGGGATGTTGTCCTCCGATGAAATCACCGGTGCCGGAGCGGTGTTGCGTGCCGCTGCCTGGACCTATATCGCGGCGACGGTGATGGCCTTTGCCCAGCTGATAAGGCTCCTGGCCCTGAGAGGGATGTACGGCAACAGGAACTGAGCGCAACCAGGCATCCGAGCAGGCCGCCGGGCGTGATCCAGGAAAGATGGAGCGGCTTCCCCGGTCGCTCCATTTACTTCGTTGGGGAGAAAGGGGCTGAACCATGCATCTTCTTTTGCTGTTGATATTCTTCTTTCTCTTTCCCTGGGTTTTTCTTCTGCTGATCCTCGTACTCTACGTGTTGATACCTCTCGGCTTCTCGGTCCAGTCTTTTCTATGGATCGTAGCGGAGCCGTCGGTCCTTTTCAGCGCCGTTACGGATGGGCAGGCGAGAAGAAATCACGCTATAATGCACGGCACCATACAGATCCTGGAGAGGGAGTATGGAGCCCTGAACATAGAGGGGATGCCGACGAGGGACGGCTTCTCGCTGAGGGGGTTCGTCGACCCCGAGCCCGTATTGTTAGCCTCAAGGGAGGCCCTTTCCCTCATCCTCAAGGGGGGACAGCCGTTCGCTTTTCACGCAAGGTGCGGAATAAGCGTGCTTTTGGCGGACTTGCTGCTGGCCTTCCTGCTGTATCCGGCCCTGCGCCTCATGGGGATCGGGGGCCTGCTTGCGGTTGTAATCTCGCTGGTCTCGGTCTACCTCGCCGGGGCCCGGCTCGGCCCGTTGGTACAGAGACTGGGCCTGGTTTCCGACGACCTGGCCGGGATGGAGATAGTGGGCGTTGAGGTAGACGGGGGTCGAATGGCCTTTGGCGGCTTTTCCTTATTTGCCCCTGCCGGAGTTTTTGTCCGGACCAGGAAGGCTGGCGCTCCAAGAGTCGCGGAGGTGATCTCCCCATGAGGGGGGTAGAAGCGGCCCTCCTGGTCTTAAGCCAGGTTCGCGAGGGACGATTCGCCTCGGAGGTAATCAGGGGTATGGCCGACTCGATGAAGGCGAGCGATCTGACACTGGCATCGACGCTTGTGTACGCTACCCTTCGCAGGTTGTTGCTATGGAAGGAGGTCTATTCGCGCCTTCTTAAGCCTCCCGCCGGAGGCCTGTCGAGGCTGGCGGAGGACGCCCTCTGCGTTGGAACTGCAGGAATGCTTGAGTTGCGAAATTTCGCCCCCAAAGTCCTCGTCAACGCCCTGGTGCAGGCACTCAAGGAAGGTGGGGACGAGAGAGGCGCCAGGTTGCTGAATGCCGTCCTTCGCAGGGTATCGGAGGAGGGCGCGGGATTGCTGGCGACGATAGGATCGTCCGGGAACTGGAGAGACCAGGCGCTTTACGCAGGCATACCTGCCTGGGTTGCCACGATATGGAGGAACTCGTTCGGAGATGACGCAAAGGGACTTCTGAGGATGGCCAGGATACGTCCCTACTCCTCCTTCAGGGTGCTGCCGGAAGAGGAGATGAACTCGGTCATCGACCAGGCGAGGTCGAAGGGGCTCCGTTGCTGGCCCTCTCCGCTTGTTTCGTCCGGCCTGCGGATGAGTTCCACCATTTACCCTGGCAACTTTCCCGGGTATTCCGAAGGCCTTTCAACTCCCCAGACGGAGGGCTCGATGATGATCGGCGAGTTGATGAAAGAGGTGTACAGGGGAGGCCCCATACTGGAGATGTGTTCTGGACGAGGCATAAAGACCGGGCACTTGATGGGTCTCTTCCCGGGCGTCGCGCTGGAGTGCATGGAGATGTCCCCGAGGCGCATCTCCTCGGCTCAAAGGGAGCTGAGGAGGTTGAGGCACGGCGACCTTCCTGACTTTTCCCAGGGGGATGCGCTACAATTATCCCCGAGAAGGGTCCCCGGATTGATATCGCTCGACGCGCCCTGCTCCGGAAGCGGCACTTGGAGCCGTCATCCCGAGGGCAAGTGGCGGTTGACCGCCGAAAAAATCGACTCTCTGGCCTCGCTCCAGAAGAGCCTGCTGAAAAGGGCGGTCTCGCTCGTCGAGCCGGGCGGTGTGGTGGTCTACTCGACCTGCAGCCTGATGAAGACCGAAAACGAGGGCGTGGTCGCTGAAGTCCTGTCCGAGGACCCGTCACTGGTGGAGAGGCCATTTGCCTTCACGTCCAAGCACATGCGGAAGGGGCGCCCCTGGGGGGTTTATATCTGGCCGGAACTGCCGTGGCTTGACGGTTTTTATGCGGCCGCCATACTAAAGAGATCGGGAGGGAAGGACGTTGATAGGTAAACTTTTACGCTGGGCCGTAGTCCTTGCGTTGCTGGTCATCCTGATATCGGGAAGCGTAGCCTTTTACACGGTCTTCTTTGGAGGGAAGGATCTAGTGGTCCCGCCGCTGCGCGAGATGTCCGTGCTGGATGCCGTTGAGAGCGCGGAGCGCATGGGGTTCGAGGTGAAGATCGAACAGGTGGATTCCTCCGTTCCGGCCGGCACCGTGCTTGCCCAGTGGCCGGACCCGGGCGCCAAGGTTCGCCGCGACAAGACGGTCATCCTCAAGGTGAGCAAGGGCGGCAACAGGAGGGCGCTGTCTGACCTCCGCGGAATGGAGCAGAAGCAGGCGGCGCGCGCGATCGAAGAGCAGGGATTCGTGGTGGGCGAGGTGCTTCGCATACACGACGATGCGCGCCCTGCAGGATCGGTAGTCGCGCAAAACCCTGCCTCTCCGGCAATGGTGGAGGGTGACAGAAAGATCGACCTGCTCGTCAGCATGGGGCCGGTACCCAGGGACGGAAAAATTCCGGTTCCAGACATCGCCCAGAGGGACGAGGGCACTGCCAGGGAGCTGCTTCAACAGGCGGGACTGCGCGTGGGCGGGGTGGAGTACGTCAATACCCAGCAGACGCCCAGCGGTATGGTAATGGGCACAAAGCCAAAGGCCGGGGCAATGGTCAGACAGGGAGATCCAATCGTGATCCAAGTCGCGGCTGCGAAGAGGAAGGAACCCGAGCCACCCACTGAGTCCCGTCCAGTCCAGCCGGTTACGCCTGGCGCAACGTCTGCCGTTATCGTTGAACAACCCCAGAACCCGGTAAGCCAGATAGGGCCGGCCGGTCCGGTAAGGCCCATGACTCCCGAGCAGCAGGAGCTGGCCGGCGCAATAGGGGTGCCTCCAGGGGACTCGCAAATACCTGCGCCGACGCCTGTTGCCGGGCCTCCGGTCAAGCAGGAGCCACCTTCCCCAAGGCCGGGACCGTCCACCGGGACCGCCAGGATACGCTATCAGGTGCCGCCGCTGACCAAGCCTCTTCCCTTGAAGATAGAGATGGTCGACGGATCCGGGACGAAGGCCCTGCTTGCTCGCGATGTCAAGGGAGGGGAGTTCATCTCGTTGGACTCGCCTTTCATGACCGAGGCGGTGGTGACGGTCTACCTGGGTGGCGAGTTCGTCTGGCAGGAGCGATACAAATGAGGGGGAAAACCTTGCTGGCGCCCTCCCTTCTGTCCGCCGACCTCATGAACATGCAGTCGTCCATACTCTCCCTTGAAGGGGAGCACGACTGGTTGCATGTGGATGTGATGGACGGTGGTTTCGTGCCGAATATCACGTTTGGCCCTGGCTTTGTTGGAGCCCTTCGAGGGGCCTTCCCGGACGAGGTGTTGGACGTCCACCTCATGATAGAGCAGCCGTCGAGAATGGTAGATGCCTTTATTACCGCCGGCGCGGATTACCTCACCGTTCACGCGGAGGCCGATCACCATGTTCACAGGACTCTGTCCAGGATTAGAGAGAACGAGAGGAAGGCAGGCGTATCCATAAACCCGGGGACGTCGGAGGAAATCATCAGGCCGTTGTTGCCCTTCGTCGACATGGTGCTGGTCATGTCGGTGAATCCGGGATTCGGGGGACAGACATTCATTGGAACCATGATGGAAAAAGTGACGGCCTTGGCTAGGTGGAGGGCAGCCCTTGGATTGTCCTTTCTGATTGAGATAGACGGAGGAGTGGGCAGGCAGAACGCGGCGATGGCGGCCCGCGGTGGATGCGACGTCCTGGTGATGGGGAGCGCGGTTTTCGGTACCCCGGACCCGGCCTCAACCCTCCGAGAAATTAGAAATATCGTCGAGGAGGCGGACGAACGTGCCTGAAGAAAGAGAGAGCATGCTCAGGGAAGCGGGAAAGAAGATTCAAAGCAGGAGAGAGTCGGCGGGTTATACCCTCGAGGATGTTCACGAGGGTACGAAGATAAGGATAAATTTCCTGGAAGGCATTGAGCAGGGAGATTACTCCGGATTCCCGGGCACAGTGTACGTCAGGGGTTTCATACGGACTTACCTCCAATTTCTCGGCGCGGAGGAGTTGTGGAGCGAGTTCCTTCCGATGCTGTCGGAGGGCATGGAGAAAAAACGCCCCGAGGAGATGGTCGTAGGCTCGTGCACGCCGCCTACGAAGGGTTTCAAGCCTGCGTCCAGGTTCTGGTTGTTCGTTTTTCTGTTCATGATCGTGATAGGGTCCGGTTGGTACGTATGGTACTCGTGGGATCAGAGCGGAATATCCTTCTTCTCGCTGAATGGCGAACAGGATCAACAGGCCCTGGTGAACCATGGGGACACCCCTTCGGACGGCCTTCGCCCGGGGGAAACGCCCGCTTTCGAGGAGAAGACCTCCGAGGGCGATACCACCGGCGAGATATCAACCGGGGAAGATAGCGCCGAACCGGCCGGAGACACAGCCGGGGCAGCCCTAAAACCGGATCTGCCTACGGCGGCGGAGTTAATAGGCGTGACCGAGAGCCCGGTTGCGACAGTGGAGAAAAAGCCGGAGCCTAACACCCTGGTAATTACGGCCGATGGAGACTGTTGGGTAAGGGTCCGCGTGGAGGGGAAGACTGTTTTCGAGAGGACTATGCGCTCCGGCGACACGGCAGATTTTAAAGTGACAAAGCGTCACAGTGTAACCTATGGACGCGGAAGCGCCGCCAGGGTCACCTGGAACGGCAAGGACATAGGGAAGCCCGGACGGGGCGTTGAAAGGGTATTCTACGACCCGGACGGGACTACCGGCAAAGAAGAGTGAGAGTACATCTAATCAGCATGGGATGCGCCAAGAACTCCGTGGACAGCGAAAAACTCCTGGGAGTTCTAAGCGGAGTCGGCCTGGAGATAGCTCCGGACATCGCTTCAGCCGACATGGCGATCGTGAACACCTGCGGCTTCATCCAGTCCGCCGTGGAGGAGAACGTCGACGTGATCCTCGACCTTGAACGGATGAAGGAGAAGGGCCTGCTGAAACGGATCGGGGTTGTAGGATGCCTGGTGAACAGGTACGGGGAGGAGCTGAAAAAGGAGCTCCCATCGGTGGATTTGTGGGCAAAGGCTGAGGAGTGGGGGGACGTGGCCGCCTTTTTTGACCAGACTTTCGCCCCGGGGACAAGAGGCGTGCTTCCCGAAACGAATCCCTGGTCGCGTTACTTGAAAGTTGGGGAGGGGTGCGACTCCAGGTGTTCCTACTGCACTATTCCCAGCATAAGGGGGAGGTCCCGCAGCGTCCCCATCCGCGTGCTCGTGGACGAGGCGGTCGACCTCGTGCGAGCCGGGGCGAGGGAGTTGTGTCTCGTGGGGCAGGATCTTACCTTGTACGGGGCGGACTTAGGTGGAGGGACCTGCCTCCGCGCCCTCTTGACAGCTTTGGACGGAGAGCTTCCACCCGACGTCTGGATACGTCTGCTGTACCTTCATCCGTCGCGGGTGAACGAGCCTCTAATCGACATAGTGGCTGAAAGTCCGCGAATACTCTCCTACCTGGATATTCCTATCCAGCACGTCGACGAGGACATACTCCGGAGGATGAACCGTCCTGACAGCGAGGGGAATATCCGCAGGGTTTTCCGCTACGCGAGATGCGTCGATCCAGGGTTTGCGTTGCGCACCACGTTGATCGCGGGCTTCCCTGGAGAATCCGAGGCCCAGTTCAACAGGGTATTGGCCTTCCTCGAAGAGGCGGAGATCGATCGAGTTGGCGTTTTCCCCTTCTCGGCGGAGGAGGGGACTCCCGCAGCCGAGATGCCCGACCAGCTTGACGAGGATATAAAGAACGACCGTTGCAGAAGATTGCTGGCCCTGCAGGCCGAGATTTCAAAAGAGCGTCAGCTTGGTTTCATCGGAAAGAGGATGAAGGTGTTGGTCGAGGAGATCCAGCCCGGCGAAGGCCTTGCATGGGGACGCTCGTACAGGGAGGCGCCCGAGGTGGACGGTTTGGTGGGAATCCATGGCGGAGAAATGATCGAAGAGGGTTCCTTTGTGGAGGTATTGGTGACGGATGCTGATGAATATGATCTCTTCGCGGAAATACCAGGGAGTCAAGGACCTTGAGTGGGGGGTCAGCACGCTGTTCGGACTGGGCTTTTTCACATCCATGCCTGGCACCCTGGGATCGGTCGCGGCTTTTCTCGTCTACCTGGTCCACCCGATCCCGCACTACTTGATACTGGCGGTGGCCATATTCGGAGTCTATACTTCCGATGTGTACTCAAAAAGGACGGGTGTGCAGGATCCGTCCGAGGTCATAATCGACGAGGTCGCGGGCGTATGGATTTCCATGTATGGTTTGGCTCCACATCTTTTTCTGCCCGCTCTCGTGCTCTTCAGGATAATCGACATTATCAAACCCTTCCCGGTCAACGCCGCCGAGAGGCTGCCCGGTGGATGGGGAATAATGGCAGATGATTGTCTTGGCGGCTTGTTCGTTAATATCTTCCTGCTCCTGGCGGATGCTTTCTTCAGGCTTTGACTATGCTCGTCTTTAGGAGGGAAAGCGCGTGAGAAAGGCGATACTGATCGCTCTGGGCGACGAGCTGTTGAGCGGGGTGAGAGCCGAGGGTAACTGCCGCAGGCTGGCCAAGCGACTTACCATGGCGGGCTGGAAGGTGACCAGGATCGAGATACTTCCGGACGGCACCAACGCGCTCGAAGAGGTGCTTGCCGGCAGTGTCGGCAGAACAGACCTGGTGGTCGTCTCGGGAGGGCTGGGCCCAACGCACGATGACTGCACCAGGAAGGCCCTCGCAAGATTCCTTGGGGCTCCGCTTAGAACGGAGATGGAGGCTTACGAAAGAATACTAGCCAGGTATCCAGCCGAGATGATGGAAAATCTCAGAAGATGCCTTGATACGCAAGGTTCCGTGCCCCTCGGTACGAGGCCGGTCCACAACCCCGTCGGATCGGCCCTTGGAATCTTCTTTGACAGAGATGGCACCAAGGTATATTCCTTCCCGGGGGTGCCGGCCGAGTTCGACGCGATGGTGGAGCAGGAGTTGAAGTCGGAATTGACCCCCGACGAGCGTTCCATGACCTCTGTAGTAGTGGCGGGATGGGCTGAGGGCGTCCTGAAGGACCGGATAAAAGAGTTGACGGAAGACCCGTCGCTCCATACTTCGATACTCCCCTCCGCAGGCACGGTTGAGCTGGTGTTCAGGGGAGAGCGCGGCAGAATCGGGGAGGCAGCGGCAAGAGTGCGAGCCCTGTTTCCCGGTGATTGTCTGAAGGAAGGAGCTAACTCGGTAGCCGAGGACCTGCTTTCCATGGCCCGTTCCCATGCGATAACGATTTCATGCGCCGAGTCGTGCACGGGCGGTCTGGTAGGGGCTGCCCTGACGGATGTGCCGGGTAGTTCGGCCGCCTTCCTTGGGAGCGCCGTGTGTTACAGCAACGAGGCCAAGATACGAGTCCTCGAAGTCCCGGATGACATGCTCAAGGCGCATGGCGCTGTAAGTCGCGAGTGTGCTCTCTACATGGCTAGAGGTGCGCGCAGGTGCTTCAATTCGACGGTCGCGGTGGCGATAACGGGGGTGGCAGGCCCCGGCGGGGGATCGGACGATAAACCGCTGGGCACTGTCTGGTTCGCCGTCGCCGCCCCTGATTGCGAGTGCACCTACAAGCACCAATTCCCAGGCGGCAGGGAACAGGTAAGGATATGGGCAAAAAACAGGGCTCTATACTATCTCCGAAAGACCCTGATGAAGATAAGCGGCGATGACTGAATCAGCCCGAGCCTTCTTCTGCGTTGAGCTCCCGCCGGACGTTCGAAAGAGCCTGTATGATTCCTCTGCAGCTCTGCGGAAGCAGTTCCCGGCTCTGAAGTGGGTTGCTCGCGATTCGTTGCATATTACACTGAAGTTTCTCGGCGAGCTGAAGGTGAGCTCGGTAGACGATATTGCCGCGACCTTCGGGCAGAAGCTGACATCGGCCGGGTTCTCGGAGATTCCCCTTTGCACCGGAGAGTTTGGCGCATTCCCCGGGCTGAACAGGGCCAGGACCCTGTATATCCAGGTAAAAGGCGGGATCGCGGCACTGTCGCTTCTGGCGTCTATCTGCGATTCTACCGCGCGCGTCAACGGCATTGACGATGATAAGCGCCCTTTTCGGCCGCACGTGACTTTGGCACGCGCTAGGCAGATTGAACACCTTGAGAGCGCAAAGTTACTGACGCCCGCCGTCTCAAGTTGGACCGCCACCGCTGTAACCCTGATGAAAAGCGAATTGACCAGAGCTGGCAGCATCTACACACCGATAAAAGTCTGGAAATTGGGCGGCGATTAAACTAGCTTGAGCAAAGCCGCGAAAAATCGAGAGGGGGAACCAACTTGGCGAAAAAGAGAGTTCCGCAGACGCGCGAGGATGTCCTGGAGCTGGCCATTGAGGACATTCGCAGCAGGTTTGGCGAAGGGTCCATAATGAGGCTGGGGGATTCGTTCAAAACAGCTGTCGATGTGATATCCACCGGAATACTTCCACTTGACGTCGCGCTTGGCATAGGCGGACTTCCACGCGGAAGGATAATCGAGGTCTTTGGGCCCGAGGGCTCCGGAAAGACCACTGTCTCCCTCCACGCCATAGCCGAGGCGCAGAAGGCCGGAGGAGTGGCGGCCTTCATAGACGCCGAGCATGCTCTCGATCCCCGCCTCGCCCACAACCTGGGAGTTGACGTGCAGTCACTTTACGTGGCCCAGCCGGACAGTGGTGAACAGGCCCTGTACGTGCTTGACGCGCTCGTCAGGAGCAGCGCGGTGGACATCGTGGTCGTGGACTCGGTAGCGGCGCTTACGCCTCAGGCCGAGATAGACGGAAAAATCGGCGACAGCCAGGTAGGTCTGCAGGCCCGCCTGATGTCGTACGCACTGCGCAGGCTCACGTCGGCAATCTCCAAGAGCAAATGCGTGGTGGTCTTCATCAACCAGCTAAGGGCCAAGATTAGCACAGGGTATTCGCAGGGACCGCAGGAGACGACCACGGGAGGCAGGGCCCTAAAGTTCTACAGTTCCGTCCGTATAGAAGTTAAGCGCGGAAAGGGAGTTACCAAGGGAGACGACACAATAGGTCACGAGCTTTGGATGAAGGTCGTCAAGAACAAGCAGGCGCCCCCGTTCAAGACCGGCCACTGCACGCTGGTCTACGGCAAGGGCATACCTAAAGGGATGTCAATTCTCGATATGGCGATAGACTTCGACGTCGTCAAGAGAAAGGGCTCCTGGCTGGCGTACAAGGGAGAGACCCTGGGCCAGGGAAAAGACACGGTCGCCCAGTATATAGAAGACCACCCCGAGCTTATGGAGGAGATTTCCGCCGAGGTCCTGTCTCTCACCTCCGACGGCGCCTCTCTCGCGTTTTCGGAACCTGACACCGGGCGGTCTCTTGATGAGGACGAGGATAATGCGACGGCGCTTGTCCTTGAGGAGGGAGTCCTCGAGCTCGATGCCGAGGAGTCGGGGCAGGAGTCTATCACTGACGATGAGTAGTCGATAGAAGTAGCCTGTTCGGTCCTTTTGATTACAATATGTAATTATTGACAACATGCTTAAAGTGTTGTATTATACCTTGGCTCGCAACTGGAGAAACTAGTTGCGTAGCGAGTTGGTAACGCAGAACCTTGCCAATTTTATAGGGAGCAGCGGAAATACTTCAAGGAAGCGACGCACGGGGCTAGGCCCGCGAGCGGCGAGGATCCGCGGCCTGCGCGGCGATATGCTCGCGCGGGCTCGGAAGACGAGCCGCGAGGTTTGGCGAGCCCCGAAGAGATTTAGAAACGAAGATAAGAACTAAACCGAGAGTTTGATCCTGGCTCAGGACGAACGCTGGCGGCGTGCTTAACACATGCAAGTCGAACGGTCCTGTTTTTGAAGCGCTTCGGCGTGGAGGGGACGGGGCAGTGGCGCACGGGTGAGTAATGCGCGAGGACCTGCCCGCAGGAGGGGGACAGCAGTTGGAAACGGCTGGTGATACCCCGTAGGCCGGGAGGTGAAAGGGCGGAGACGCCCGCCTGCG
>Ga0255346_1000282_pt1 | contig 89341 bp, 84 predicted proteins | sample wastewater_treat_FD_194410 | JGI IMG/M metagenome (GOLD analysis project Ga0255346, IMG submission 194410) | Wastewater microbial communities from Lulu Island WWTP, Vancouver, Canada - plant22 | ecosystem: Engineered > WWTP > Wastewater > Unclassified | place: Canada: Vancouver, British Columbia...
TCGGGATGGAGGGATTTGAACCCCCGATCTTCTGGTCCCAAACCAGACGCCTTAGCCCCTAGGCTACATCCCGTGATTTATTAACTTTAGCAAATTATTAAAAAAAAGTCAAATGGTATTGCTCTTTTTTACAAAGATTTATTCAAGCTCGTTTGTGCTACCTTCTTCAAACATAAAGAGATTTTGAATTTTTAATGAGTAGGTCGACTTTGATTCAACCTTTGCCGTTGCTTCACTTATAAGCGGAATACTAAAGTTATATGTGATGCTTTCATAACCTTCTTTTTTTGCTTCAAGCGTAAAGACAAAAACCTTGCTTATATTTTCTTTTTCTGCTTCCTCGGATTTTACTAAAAAAGAGTAGGTACCCTTGGTCAATTTGGAGCTTATATACGGATTTGCCCATGTATAGTCAACCATTTCCGATTTTACATTGTCTTGTTTTAAGATTATTTCTACATCGCTCAAGGGTTCAAATGTCGTCCCGTCTAAAACACTTCCAATAAAGGTTGGAAAATTAAAATAAGGTCCTGTTTGACCTTTCATTTTCCCTTTAGCTGTTCCGTGATATGGTCTTTGGGTAGTATTGATCGTGTGCATCCCTTCAATAACAAGGGAGTCAATATCGGCCTTGAGTTGGCTGTCTTGGTCAACGGTGTTGTGGATAAAACCTCTTCCCGAGACAATATAGCGCGGAGGCAAACGGTTTAAGGCATAACTAATAGTATCGAGTCTACAATGTTCGCAATCACAATTGAGCCAGGGTGCATCCATTTCTTTGACTTCATCATAAAGTTCATTTGTTCTTGTTATTACAAGGTCTTCCATATAATTCAGGACTTTCATGAGGCCTCCATGCTATGTATTATAGTCCAAGAAAAAGAATTCTTCAATCAATTTTATGTTTTTTTCAGTTTCTTTATCGGTTTTTTGGGATAAAAACAGAGGTGATACCGCAAGGCGAATTTTTCGTAAACTTGTTGTAAATCGCTCTACCGTATGCTCCGAAAATACCGTGCTACTTTTAGAAAAACTCGTTTTTTCATCTCGTATATATAAATCACTTTCAAAAGAAATACGTTCGGGTACATCGATAAGGATTTGTGCCGCTTTGCAGCCTATCTTTTCTGCAATCTCTTTTTCTATCTTTTCTCTTTTTTCTAAATCTTCCAAATCTCTATGCAGTTTGTGGCTTTCATTATAGGGGCATTCGTAGAGTACCTTGAAAAAAGCCTTGTTTTGTACCGCATCTGCGCATTCAAGTTCATCAAAATAGGTTTTTGACTCAAGGAGGCTATATAAGCCCTGATCGTCTATGCTATACAATTCTTTTGCTTGTAGTATGCCTTCTTTCAAGGCGGTGTAGAGTGTTTTTTTCATCATAGCGGTTGCTATGCGTACATTTTTATGCCAATACACAGCCTTGTACATTAAATATTTTGAAAAAAGCACGTTTTCGCAGGAAAGCATTGCAGAAGAATCAATAATTATGCCGCGTTCTTTGTGTGGTATGAGTTTTGCCAAAACAAATTCTGTATCTTGTATGCCGTATGGAACTCCACAATAAAAGGCATCGCGGTTGAGATAGTCGAGTTTATCGGGGTCTAAGACACCGGATAAGAGTTTTCTATAAAAAAGTGTTTCTACGTCGCTGCAGTCTTTGCTTGTGTCGACAATAGCGGCAACTTGTTCGGGGTTTGCACCTGTTTTTCCTATAATCGAGCGAAGTGGTTCTTTGAGGATTATCTCTCCGGTGAGCACTTCATGGTCGAGTAGGGGGAGTTCTTTGAGCGAGTGGGTGTAGGGAAAATGCCCTAGGTCGTGAAAAAGGCTTGCCGCCAAAAAAGACTGCATGCCTTCACGACTTACCCAGTTACGCGCTCCTTTTTGAATGAGGTTTTTTATCAGTCGTGAGGCAACTTCATAGACGCCGAAGGAATGTGCAGCCCTTGTATGGGTGGCTCCCGGATACACGAGGTAGCTTGGTCCAAGTTGCTTTATGCCATGCAAGCGTAGAAAATCCTTTGTGTTTGTTGCCTCGTATAAGGCATCCGGTAAAAAAATATGTTTCCACAATGGGTCTCGAACCGCTTGCATGATTTCTCCTTTTTATTGTCCGCCAGATTTTGTATAGGCAGCAAGTCCACCAGCTTTGAGAATTGCCTTGCTTCGTTCATCAAGGTCGTTTATCGCTTCTATGGTTTTTCCGCTTGCAGTTTTCAAAACAAAGTTTTTTCCCGTATCCAAGCTTTCAAAAATATCTTCCAAGACAATTTTTTCTCCAAAGGCGATGTTTTCATAGTCTTCTTTATCTTTGAATACAAGGGGAATTATTCCATAGTTGATAAGGTTTGCTTTGTGAATGCGGGCAAAAGATTTAACCAATACAGCACGGACGCCTAAAAACATTGGTGCAAGGGCGGCGTGTTCGCGTGATGAGCCTTGACCGTAGTTTTCTCCACCTACGACAATGCAGCCATCAGGGTTTACCTTTTGATTTTCTATTGCACGTGAATAAAAACACTCATCGAGCCGTTCAAAGGTAAATTTTGAAATCTCAGGTATATTTGAGCGAAGTGGTAAAACCTTTGCCCCAGCAGGCATTATATCATCTGTACTCACATTATCTTCAGCTTTCAGTAAAACAGGAAGCGTCAAAGAATCTTTTAACTGTGGTGAAAGCGGGCAGGGTTTGATATTTGGCCCACGAATTATCTCAACCTTTGCTGCTTCTTCTGGAGTTTTGGGTGCAATGAGCATACCATCGTCGCTGCTTATCGCCGCTATATCCTCAGATGAAAGCAAGGGATTGTCGCCGTCGAGTAAGCTTTTTTCTTGATTTATATACGAGACAGAAAGCTCAGTCGGGTCTGTTATCTCCCCAGTAATTGCCGCCGCCGCTGCGGTCTCTGGAGAGACAAGGTAGACAAGCGCATCGGGTGTGCCGCTTCTGCCCTTAAAGTTTCTGTTAAAGGTTCGTAAGGAAACTCCGCCAGAAGATGGCGCAAAGCCCATTCCGATGCAGGGACCGCAAGCTGATTCCAGTATCCTAAATCCAGCCTTTATTAAGTCGCCGAGGATGCCCATTTTCTCCGCCAAAAGCAGGGTAGTGCGGCTTCCCGGAGCAATCCCAGCTTCTACGCCTGGATGTATATGTTTTCCCTTTACTATAGAAGCAACTCGTGAAAGATCATCGAGAGAGCTATTTGTACAAGAGCCAATAACAACTTGTTGCACAGCCTTGCCTTTGAGTTTTTTTACCTCAGTTACTGCATCGGGAGAATGTGGCTGACTTGCAAGAGCTTCGAGTCTAGATAAATCTATTTCAATGAGCTTGTCGTAGCTCGCCCCTTCATCGGCACTTAAGGCAATCCAATCTTTTTCCCTACCCATTGCTGCTAGGTAGTTTTTGGTAACTTCGTCAGATGGGAAAATACTACAGGTTGCCCCAAGTTCCGCACCCATATTGGTAATCGTCGCTCGTTGCGGCACCGTCAATTGCGCAATTGCAGGACCAAAGTACTCGTAGATTGCACCGACGCCACCCTTGACGGTTTCTCGTCTCAAAACTTCCAAGATAATATCTTTTGCAGAAACGCCAGCTTTCAAGACGCCTGTGAGTTTTACCCCATATATTTTTGGCTCTGTTAAGTGAAAGGCACCACCACCCATAGCGACAGCAACATCTAGGCCACCAGCACCGATCGCAATCATGCCGAGTCCACCACCAGTTGGCGTGTGTGAGTCGCTTCCAAGAAGGGTTGCCCCCGGTTTCCCAAAACGCTCCAAATGCACTTGATGACAAATGCCGTTCCCACTTCGTGAAAACCACAAACCGTATTTTTCGGCAATACTTTGTAGATATCGGTGATCGTCCATATTTCGGTAGTCGGTTTGTAGGGTATTGTGGTCAATATATGACACAGATACATCGGTTTTTACCCGCGGAATACCAATCGTTTCAAACTGCAAGTACGCCATAGTACCCGTTGCATCCTGGGTCAATGTTTGATCGATTTTTATTGCAATATCATTTCCGTCTTTTGATACACGATGTGCCGCCAATATTTTTTGTGATAAATTTAAAGCCATTTAAAAAAGCCTCCCATGTATAATGGCTTTATTTTATAAGGATTTAGTTTTTATGTCTACACTGGTTATTTTTTCAAAAATACAGTATACTTTTTTTGTGAAATTGTCATATTCTGCATTATTTTGTCTATTTTCTCTTTTTTTATGTTCTTGCAAGATTGATAAAAACTTCTATCAATATGAAGACGAGGTCTTGAGTTTAAAAAATGAGTTTAATCAAAAAACGCGCGACATTCCATGGATAGAAGAAATAGAAGCAGATATTTTATACACCACAGAGGCCGATAAAAAAAGCTCCGCAAAAAAAACGGATACAAGCGATACCCTTCTTACTTCAGATATGCTTTTTTTACATGACTCAAACACATCGAGATCAATATATCCCCATATAGAAGGTTTTGGTAGTCTGGACTCACGAAGCCTTGACCCAAAAACTCGTTATTTTCTCGACACCTTTCTCAAAGAACTTGCCTCAGCTCGCTATACCAAAGAAGCCTTTTCACCAGATGCTCGCTATCTTTCTATTATACTAACAGATTTTATAGAAAACTATCCCTTACCGGTTTCCTGGATTTTCGGAGAAGCCTTTCCTCTCAGCTCTCCTACAGCAAATTACCTAGAAGTGCCTGTCAAAATATATAGCGATAAAACGCAGGATAATAAAAAAGTCCACTATAAGCTTGTTTTTTTTCTTCTAGAGAGCGACGAAAAAAAACTTATTCAACAAATCCAAATAGGAAACATTGTATATGAATAATTATCTTTCAAAGGTAGAACGAGATTTAATTCTTTCGCATTTGATCGATGAAAAACCCTTATTGCTTTTTAAACCACTTTCTACAGAATATCTTCCACATGAAGCAGAGGCCTATCAGTTTCCGCAAATTACCATAGCGCCACAATCCTATCAGGTGGTAAATAAGGGCATTCTTTTTTTTCCTTTTAGCGACTTTTCCTTTAGTATTCCTCATGGCACTTCCATAGCGGTTTTATTTCACTTCAAAGGAAGAGCCCTCATCTTTGAATCTCAGTTTTCACATCTTACAAAAGGCTATGCGCTTGTAATCTCGCCCTATATTTTTAAACAAATAGACGATTCTATTTCACAAGAAAAAAGAATTCACGGCAAGTTTTATTTTGGCTTACAAAATGAATCGACACTTTTTGTGCCCTTTCATTCCAAAGCTTCTGTTCCACTTTTTTCTATCGATTTATGGAAGGACCTTTCATCAGAGTCTGAAAAAAAATTTCTCAGTCTTGTGGAAAGTCTCTATCAAAAAACATATTCTCTTTCAGAATTGTTTATAGAAAAAAAAGCTGCAGATACCAAGCCTTTTTATCCGCTTATAAGTGCAGCAATCTATCTCACTCAAAAAGAGGAGCGAGGCGCGGAGTCTTTTGCGGGTAGGGCGCGACCCTTGGAAATACTTTTTTTGTCAGATACACATATTGTGTTTGCAAGTGAATCTATCCGAGAAATTATGCACGAAAAGAGCGAGTATTTTATCACTATTGAAATACCGGTTCTTCGGCTGACTCGCCATATCGACTCTACTATCTTTGTTGAACAGATTTTATTTGATTCAGTTGAAGGGCAAAAAAAGGAAATAGCTTTTTGCCATATAAGCTCTCTACAAGAAGAAAACCGTAGGTTTTTAAGTGAAAAACTCTACGGCTTTGATTCAGAATTTGATTAAGGTCTAGATTGTTTTTTTTAGACCCGGTTTTTTAAAAAACATTTTATCTTTTTTTCTATTCCGTTTTATTTTGCTTCGATTTTGGAAAAGCCACAAAGACCTTGAAGTACTTCAGGAATATCGATAGAGCCATCTTCGTTTTGATAGTTTTCAAAAATCGCAACCAAGGCGCGGGACATAGCAATGGCGGTTCCGTTTAGCATATGCACAAAGGTGTTTTTTCCATCTTCGTTTTTATAACGTACATTTAAGCGACGCGCTTGAAAATCGGTACAGTTTGAGGTTGAAGTTACCTCTCCCCATTCGCCGCCGTTTCGCCCGGGCATCCATGCTTCCAAATCCCATTTGCGATAGGCAGGTGCTCCGAGGTCTCCTGTGCAAGTATCTACAACACGGAAGGGAATACCCAGTCCCGTAAAGATTTCTTCTTCGATGAGTCGTAATTCTTCGTGAATTGCATCTGAGTCTTCGGGAGTACAGTAGACAAACATTTCGAGCTTGGTAAATTGATGCACGCGATAGAGACCCTTGGAAAATTGCCCAGCTGCTCCGGCTTCTCGTCTAAAACAATGTGAAAGCCCACAGTAGCGAAGGGGAAGCCTTTCTTTTGCAAGAATTTCGTCCTTATGATAGCCACCGAGGGTGATTTCCGCTGTTGCAACCAAGCAAGCATCTTCGCCTTCGAGGCTGTAAACATTTGACTCGTTGCCACGGGGATTAAAACCAATTCCCGTTAAGATTTCTTCTCGTGCGATATCGGGGGTAATAAAGGGCGTGAAGCCGTGCTTTTTTAAGATTTGTAAGCCGTACATAGTGAGGGCTTGCTCAAGAAAAACCGCCTCATTTTTTAGATAATAAAACTTTGGTCCAGAAACCTTTGTCGCAGCTTCAAAATCGATGAGGTCGAGATTTTGTCCGAGTTCCACATGATCCTTTGGTACAAAGCTAAATTCCCGTGGTTTTCCCACTTGCTTTATCTCAAGATTTTCTGTATCAAGACTTCCGATCGGTGCATCAGGATGTGCCATATTCGGAATTTTTTTCCCTTCTCGATCGAGCGCTTCCTCAGCTTCTTTTAATTCTGCTTCCATGAGAGAAATTTTTTCTTTTAAAGCCTTTCCCTCTTCTATAAGCGCCTTTCTTTGCGCTTCATCCAGTTTTTGCTTCATCGCAGTCGCATTTTCATTGCGTTTTTGCTGAAATTCTTGCAGGGCAGAAATGAGTTGGGTTCTTTTATTGAATAATTCAACAACCAAATCCGCATCACTTGTCATATTTCTGTTTTTAATATTTTGCTTTACCGCATCAATATTTTCTTTTATAAATCTATAGTCTAACATAGGGATATCATAGTATTCTTAAGGACTCTTTTCAAGTAGTTCATTGACTTTAGTCAAAAATACAGGTAAAATTGAACAATACTGAAAGTGTACATATACTATTCTTACAAAATATAGAGGTTTTTCGTGTTTCTAAAAAGTCTTGAAATGTTTGGCTTTAAATCCTTTGCCGATCGTACTAAAATTGATTTTGCTACTGGTATAACAGCCCTGCTTGGTCCCAACGGTTGTGGGAAAAGCAATGTTGTCGATGCGGTAAAATGGGTTTTGGGCGAGCAAGCAGCAAGGTCTCTTCGCGCTGAAAAAATGGAAGACGTTATTTTTAATGGAACAGAAACGCGAAAAGCATTGAATTTTGCTGAAGTTGCGCTTACCCTTGCCAACGATAACGGCTTACTTCCACTGGACACCAGCGAAATCCAACTCAAGCGGCGTTTATATCGCTCTGGTGAAAGCGAATACTTTATCAACAATACGCAGGTAAAACTCAAAGATGTGCGAGAACTTTTTTGGGATACAGGTGTAGGTAAAACAGCCTATTCTGTTATGGAACAGGGCAAAATCGACCAAATTTTGTCGAGTAAGCCAGAAGAACGGCGGTTTTTATTTGAAGAAGCTGCGGGAATAACTCGATTCAAGGCGAAACGGGCGGAGGCTGAGCGTAAACTCGAGCGAACCGAAGAAAATATGCGCCAAGTCGACGGTATTCTGGGGGAAGTAAAGCGAAGTCACGACTCCCTTAAAATACAATCCGATAAAACCCACCAATACCGTGCCTTACGTGAATCTATTTTTAACTTTGAGCTTGATATTCAGCTCTTGCGTTTAAAAGGCTTTATAAACGACAAGGGGCGCAAAGAAGAAGACCTAAAAACCGCAAGTGAAAAAAGAGATATTGCACGAAAAGAAATAGATGAGATAAATGCTTCCGTTGCCGAACACATGGATGCGGTAAACGAAATGCAAACAAAGCTCATCGCCATGAATCAAGAAATTTTTGGACTTGCTGCGGAGCAAAAAGGAAAACAAGATCAAATAAAAATTGTTACCGAGCAACATGCAGAAGCAAAGGCAAAAATTGCGGTTTTGGAAAATCGGAAAAAAAACCTCGAAGAGCAAATAGAAAATCTCCAAGAAGAAATAGATGAAAAAGAAGCAAGCTTGCATCAAATCCACAAAAGAATCGATGACATTGTAAACAATATTTCAGAGTTTGAAAGCAATATAAAACTTGCTTCAAATCAAATTTATAAAAACTCTGATGATGTAAAAAAACTCGAAGGCGATATAGATAGTCTTGAAAAAGAAAACCGAGGCTTTCAAACCGAACTCGAGGCAATTACCGAAGACATTGTAAGTGAACTTGACCAAAAATTAAAAGATGCGGGTTATTCTTCAAAGGCACACGAGGAGGCCCTTGAAAAATTTACAGCTCTTATGGCAAACATAAAACGCCTTGCTTCTTCAAAAAAAACAATCTCGCAAGATTTTTCTGCTATTCAAGAACATACTGAGAGCGATATTTCCCAGTTTTCACAGATGGTGCTTTCGTCTTTTTCTGAACTTGAAGACTCACTCAAAGATTTGGAAAACGCCTTTGATGAGTATAAAAAAACAAGCTTACATTTTATAGATGACTTTTTATCTCCAGAAGGTATTATTACCAAAAAAAGACGCATCGATGAAAAGATAAAACAGACGCTTCAAAAAATGCAAGAAAAAAAGCAGGAGATTGTAAAGCTCGAAGAAGAAAACAAGGTTTTATCTCAAAAGATTAACGAGTATCGAGAGACGCTCGAAAAACTACGTATCAACCAAGCGCAGATGAGAAGTGAGGTGCAAGCTTCAGAAGACCAAATACGCATAATCCGCCGCGAACTACGTAACCAAGAAAATGCCTTATCCGATTTAGAAAACGAAGTATTTACAGAAAAAAAACGCTCAGAAGAAATAAACGAGCAAATCATAGAGCTTGAAGGAGAAATTGCCTCGATTGAACATAGGGGACGGACGCTTACAAAAGAGCTTGAAAACCTCGAGTACAGCATTAGTTCCAAAAATAAGGATGTTTCTGGAAAGCAAGATGCGGTTCAAAAGAAAACACAAGAGCTCGGTAAATATCAAGCACAACTAGAAAAAATAAATCTCGACATTGTTACCATAGATACGGAAATACGTAACCTAAAAGATAACTTCAGAGAAAGCCATTCACGAGATTTGCTTGAGTTTGAAGAAAAAATGTATACCATAACTATGCCGATTATGAGTTTGCGAGAATCTTTGTCAAAGGCTCGACAAGAATTAAAAGACATAGGCTCGGTAAACCTTATGGCGCCAGAAGAATTTCTTGAAGTAAAAGAGCGCTATGATTTTTTAACAAAGCAAATTGCCGACCTTGTAAAAGCGCGAGATGACTTAAAACGCATTACCGAAGAAATTCGCGCTGAATCTACTGAGCTTTTTATGGCAACCTACAACAATATAAAAAAGAATTTTCACAATATGTTCCGTCGTCTTTTTGGAGGAGGGAAGGCAGAACTGCGCCTCACAGACCCACAAAACGTACTGGAATCTGGTGTAGAAATTTTTGCGCAACCGCCGGGAAAAAAACTTGAAAACATAGCTCTATTATCTGGTGGTGAAAAAACAATGACCGCAATCGGACTTTTATTTGCAACATACATGGTTCGTCCCTCTCCGTTCTGCTTGCTCGATGAAATTGACGCAGCCCTCGATGAACAAAACGTTCTTCGCTTTGTCCATACATTGCGTGAATTTGCAAATGTAAGTCAGTACATTGTTATAACACACAATAAAAAAACAGTAACCGGAGCCGGCACAATGCTCGGCGTAACGATGGAAGAATCTGGCGTAAGTAAGGTTATTACGATTCGTCTTGAAAATGAGGGAAGTAGCTCAGACTCTATTCCATTTATTGAACCATTTGAAGAGGAAGATGTTCCCCTAGAAGAGGATGTGTATATGCCACCGCATCCACCCAAGCGAGTGAGGAACGAGCAAAGATAAACTAGGCATTAGTTTTTTACAAGGATGATACGTGATTGATCGAGTAAAACAAGTTTTTAGCGCTTTTCAAGATTTTATTGTAAATCTAACTTATAGTATCTTGCACAAAACAGGTCTCGATGTTTTTTATCAAAAATATCCGAAACGCTTTTTTACTGTCTTATCGATTATCCTTGTAGCTCTTTTTTTAAGTGTAACCGTATATGGAAAAGTATTTATAAAAAAAGCGGTTATTCCCCAAAGGGAAATCTACAACTTTGATTTAGATCAAGATTTGCTTCCACCTGCTGAACCACTTTTTCGCGAAGAATATTATCTTTCTAGGGAACAAAAAGAAAAGTGGAGCGATGAAGATATTCAAGAATGGTTTACTATACCAAACGAATATATGATAGAAAAACTGCATGATGACAATACCCGTCTAATTCAAGGCATAATGGAGGGAAGTCCATGAAAATACATAGCCAAAACTTTTTTTTGAGAAGCATTTTTTTTGCTTTCGCTTTTCTTTTTTTTACCTTTGTCTCTTGTAAATCTAGGCCCGAGCAGGTCGCAGTCGAAGAATCCCTTTTAAGTGAAGCACTTGTCGAAAATCTTGAACCCCTAGCAAGTGATGTAGAGCTAGATGAAAAAGATGAGAGCATGCTTGAAGAGGGAATTGTAGTCAGCGACTGGCTTGAAAAAAGCGAAGAAGATAATAGAAGAGATAAACTCGACTTAATCGACTTAGTTGATTCAAGTGATAGTGATACAAGTGCTACAAACTATATAAGTGATGTAGACGATACAAGTGATATAAATAATTCAACCGATACAAAGCCTATCTCCGATGAGCTTGTTGGTGAAGATTTTGAAACTATCAAAGAAAAAAGCGACATTCTTTTTGAAGAGCCAATCGTAGAAAGTCTTGGCTTTTTTCCAGAACAGGATTTAGAGAGCGATGAAAATCAAGCTGTTTTTGACACTGTTGTTTCCGATAAAGTTGCAGATAGCGATAAAAGTGAAAAAAAACTCATTCCCGTTCAAACACAAGAAGTAAAAACAGAAGCGAAAATATGGCAAGGTGATTTGGAAACAGAAAAAACTGATATAGTACCGAGTACCGAAGAGGTGATAACGGAAATTGAAGATTTACAAAGAACACCGATTCAAGTTCCAAGTCCGCCTGCTAGTCCGCAAGTTGCCGAGCTAGCACAAGCGCCACAAATCACACAAGCACCAGTAGTGCAAACTCCAAGCCCCAGCCCCCCGATTCAGGAAGCGACAAAAGTCCAGGAAATAAAAACCGAGAATATTCAAGAAGCGCAATTTGCTGAGCCAGAGGAAAAAAGCCTACCAGAAATAAAGGAGCTTGCAAGTAAAACAAAGGCTGATGCAAAAAACAATCAGTTTTTAGAAATACGCTATCCGGGAAGTGGTTGGATTTATATAGGAGAAGAAGGGCAGGAAAATTTTGTATCCTATGTGGGCAGAAAAATAGTAGATGGGGATACACTTTTTACTTTGAAAACAACGAAACCAGGGCTTACTCGCCTTGAGTTTTATAAATCGGATCCACTTTCACAATCATATATCGAAGATACAATTGAATTGACTATAAGTGATGAAAGAGCCCTTGATTCTGAAAAAAAACTCATTGACAGCTATGACTACGAAGATGCTTTGAAAGCGCCAGAGGCTATAACAGCAGAAAACGAAGGGCAAAAATCTCTTGCAGGGTCTCAGTCAGCTTTGAGGGATGAACCTGAGCTAGAAGAATTCGCTTTTTTACCGCCAGTTGAAACAATGCCGAGCGAAATGCTTTTGTCAAGTGCAAAAGAATCCATGGCAAATAATGCGCCAGAGGATGCTCTTTTCTATCTCGACGAATTTTTACGTGTCAGTTTAGACAATACTGACGAAGCTTGGTTTTTGCGTGGACAATTATACGAAAAACCCGGAAAAACGCGAAACATACAGCTTGCACGAGAATCATATCAAACCATTGTCGACGCCTATCCTTCGAGTGCATTTTGGAAACAAGCCAGTGATAGAATTTTGTATATTGATAAATTTTTCTTTATAATTAAATAAAAGTACCTATAAAACGCCACTAATAAGGTATGAGCCTTATTAGTATATATAAATGGAAAGAAAAGCTCCATCGCTTTTTATCCTTTCTTTGTGGGAATGAAAAATGCCTGCGTTGCGGAGAAAGGAGCGTTTTTTTATTGTGCAATCCTTGCCTTGCAGATTTTATGGAAACCCCAAAGGATTTGAGTCAATACTGCAATAAATGCGGTAGTTTTCTTGTAAGTGAAAAAGAAACTTGCTTAAGTTGTCGCGATTCACCTTTGCTGGAACATGTCGATTTTGTCTTACCACTGCATTCCTATCGTTTATGGAAAAAAGAAGTTTTATTTTACTGGAAAATTCTGGGAAACCGTTCTTTTTCACCGGTTATTGCAAAAATGTATGCAGAAGTTTTGGAGCGTTTTTTCTTTGGCATAGCCCTTGTTCCCATACCACCGCGCCCGGGAAAAATACGAAAAACAGGCTGGGATCAAATAGACGAAATTACAAAGATACTCTCGTTAAATAAAAAACATAAAATCTTAAACCTTTTAAAACGTGTAAGCCGTAGACAACAAAAAAAAATGAACCGACAGGAGCGCTTAGATACAATCGGTCGAGTCTATGCTTTAAAAGATGGTATAAAAGACCTACCGTCAAAAGTTGTTTTAATCGATGATATTATGACAACTGGGGCAACCTTGGAAAGTTGCGCGCTCGTGCTCAAAGAAGCTGGAGTAAAAGAAGTTTACGCCCTTTGTTTATTTATAGGTTCTTAAAGACTCAGTTTTTGAGAGGTCTTTTACATATTCTCGTATTTTTGTACTTCTTCTTGTAAATGCAGTATTTCTACACCGGCTTGCGAGAACATTTCAAGAGAATCTTTGCTATCATGGTATTTTTTTTCGCAAACAACTCGTTTAATGCCACAATTGATTATAAGCATGGCACAGGTTCTACAGGGCGTCATCTTGCAGTAGAGCGTCGCTCCGTCAATGGCAATCCCTCGTTTTGCTGCCTGTGTTATAGCATTTTGCTCTGCGTGCACCGTGCGAACACAGTGCTGTGTTACCTCGCCACTCTCATGCACCATTTTTTTTAGCTTATGCCCAACATCATCACAGTGCGGCAAACCAGTTGGACTACCAACATAACCGGTAACAAGGATTTGATTCTCTTTTGCTATAACACAACCACTTCGTCCCCTGTCGCAGGTAGCACGTTTTGCCACCGTTTGACAAATTTCCATAAAATATTCGTCCCAGCTGGGTCTTTTATAGGCTTTCTCACTCATCATCTTCTCTTTCACTTTGTATAAAATATAGTTCTTCTAGACTTGGCATCCATATATACTCTTTTTCGAGCAGCTTTATTTTTTCTTCCAATGGTAGCTCTGCAATGTTTTCTAGTTTTTCTAAAAAGAGAACATAGCTTTCCATTTGTATGTTTGACGAGGGCAGAACTTTCGTTATAAGCCAGCGATCTTTATGAAAAACAAGTTCTACATAGTCTTCGCAAAATTCTACAACGAGGTCATCTTCACCCTCATTTTTGATAAAATAAAATTTGACAGTATATTGTCTCTTTTCATTATCTGCTATATCAGGTACTGCAATTTTATTTTGTGCACTTGCTTTTTGAGAAAAAGGATTGAGCAGCGTATCTCCAATTTTTAGATGGCTAATCCCAAACATACCAGAATCTACCAAACTTGCATTTTGTATTTTTTCTATGGGATGCACAAAGGGGCGTATGCGCTCATACGATTCTCTAGTCATTTTGATTACGTGATAGGTAGCTATAATCGATTCATATGGCGACTTTGTTTTTTTGTATAAGAGATTTGATGAAAGGCTCAGGTCGAGCGTATTAACCGCCGTGTAATACGCCTCGATCGTTTCAATATCACTTAAACCGAGGGAGTTTGGACCAGCTTTTTTATCTCTCATAAAACCTATGATGGTGAGGGCAAGGAGAAAAAAAATAGCTGCAAAAATAATGAGTTTTGTTGCATGTTTTTTTAAGAAAATAATACGACTATTTCTTTTTTGTTTTTTTTCTAACCATTCTTTTCGTTCTTTTTCTCGCAGTATATCTAGATTTTTTTCAGTTATCTCTGGTTCCAGGTAGCTTTTATCGAGGAGGGGCAAGGATGGCTTTTCTTTTTTCCCTTGAAGAATGGACTCTACCGCAAGAATCATATCTTGTGGAAAAGAGGGATTATATAAATGAAGTGGTATACATTCTGCGTATTGTATATGTTCTTGCCGTTTTTCTTCATCGAGACTCGGGTAGGGGAAGTCCCCTGTAAGATAGATATATATGTATACTGCAAGGCAAAAGTCTATACTGTCTTGTCCACTGAGAGAACGGTTTCTAAAACGACCAAAGAACTCGCTTTTTTTTGTTTCAGACAAGGCATTAAAAGAGCGAAGACAGAGTTCTTGTGGTAAAAACAAGAGAGAGTCTTCTGAAACCAAAATGCCCATAGGACCGGTGTTGGGGAGGGCTATGTTTTTTTCTAGCGCTTCTGTATAGGCTCTTTGAATACGGTATATACTATCTTGTTTTTTTTCTCGCTCGCCTTCCATGAGAATCTCATAAAAAGACCTGCCTTCAAAGCCAGGACCAATGAGCGTCATTGTTTTTGTCTTTTTACCAGCATCCTCTTGGGTGCCGGTAAAAAACCATTCTGTAAAATCAATTTCACTGTCATTAAAGCTCACAAGGAAGCCTGCTTCCTTTAATAAAGGAAATAATTTTGATTGTGCAAATTCTCGGCTGCCTATTTCAGTGTGTAAATAGACAGCATCCTCATGAGCTTTTAAGTTCATTTAGCGACCTCTTGCATTATACAGATACTTGAAATAATCCATGGATGTGGAAAAACTTGCGTCAAAGAGCGGTATTGTTTCCTGGTAGGATTCCAAGCTCTTCCAAAAGGTGTAAAATTCTGGATCTACAGAAAAAGCATCAGCATAAATTTTTGAGGCTTCAGCATCCGCCTTACCCTTTATTTCCTGCGCTGTTCTAAAAGCCTCAGATTCAATGCGTTTTTTATCTTTTTCAAGTTTTCCGAGTTGGTCTGCTTTTTGTCCTTCACCAAAGGAACGATAGGCTTGTGCAACCTTGTTTCTTTCTTTAATCATTCGGTTATACACAGATTCAGTCATTTCATCAGAGTATTTTATTTGCCGTGGCAAGATATCGATGAGTTCTATACCATATTGTGGAAGCATTTTTTGAGCCTCTATAGCCATCTCATTCGTCAAATGCCGTCTTCCCTTATACACCGACTCAGACTTTGTCGCAACATTTATAAGAGAGCTGATTTGGTCCGTTGCCTCATCACTGAGCGATTCTATGCTTGGGTCGATGCTTTCTTCTTCGTTTATAAGGTTTGAAGAGCGAACAATTTCACTCAACCTATTTTGGGTAATAATCGTCCTTGTCGCAGAATCTATAACATCGCTGAGCCTCGTATAGGCCGCTTCAAGCGTTTTAAAGGACTGATAAAAGAGCGCAGGGTCAGAAATCTTCCATCGACTGGTAGTATCGACTATGATAAACTGATTTTCCTTTGTCGGAATTCGTTGCGAGTCCCCATCAATCGATAAAATAAGTTTTGGATAGGTGGTAACAATGTCGATAAAGGGTATTTTAAAATACAAGCCCGCTTCGGTATGCGTTTCAACAATTTCTCCAAAGCGCGTTACAACCACTTGGTTTCCTTCATTGATAATATAAAAGGGTCCCATCATAAGGAATACAATAAAAACAGCAATAACAATAATCAAGCCTATAGTGAATTTTTTCATTGTGCACCTCCGAGATTTTTTATAGGTAGGATATTTTGAAGTTCTTTGTCTACAAGAGTTGTATTTTGTTTTGCTTTGAAAATCTGCTCCATTGCTTCAAGATAGAGTCGGTCGCGAGTAACAGCGGGAGCTTTTCGGTATTCTTCGTAGACAGCAAGAAAGCGACTGACATCACCCTGCGCACGATTTACTTTATTTATCGCATAGCCTTCTGCAATTTGAATTTGTTGGTCTGCAACACCCTTCGCAAGGGGAATTTCTGCATTATAGCGTTCTAAACCCTCGTTTATAAAGCGCTCCATATCTTGGCTTGCCTTATTTACGTCTTCAAAGGCTGCTTGTACATCTGCAGGAGGAACAACGTTTTGTAACTGCACGGTGATAATATTTATACCCAATCCAAGAGATTTGAAGTTTTCGTTCATCATTTCTACTGCGTTATTTTGGATGTTGCTTCGTTCAGTTGTCATAACATCGAGAATAGCTCTATCGCCCACAAGGGTATTTATAACAGATTGCGAAATATCGCGAATTGTCTTTTGCTTATCTTTTACATTAAAAAGCCAAGCAGATGGGTCTACGATGCGGTATTGGATAATCCATTCAACATCCACAATGTTTAAGTCCCCCGTAAGCATGGTGGACTCTCTAAACATTTCGTTGCTGTATTTATTTGTTATACCGCCTTTAATTGTTTTATAGCCGAACTGCTCGGTTTGGACCACTTTTACTGGAATATTATAGTTTTTATCTATGCCAAATGGAAGCTTAAACTGTAGGCCTGAGCCGAGAGTTTTGTGGTAGCGTCCAAAGCGTGTTATAACCGCTTGTTCAGTTGCATCAACTATAAAAAAACTGGTAAATACAAGAATAAGGGCAAATAAAACAATAATCCCGAGAATAAATGTTCCTGGACTAAATTTCATTTGCTTCTTTTTGCTTGTTTCTTTTTCTTCGTTCATTTTAACTCCTCTTTTTATGTATGTAAAACTGTATACAGTCTGGAGACTAAGATTCTTTTACTAAGATACTCATTTTAGAGCTTTGGTGCAAGCAATTTTCCACTTGAAAGCTGTTTCGGGGTAATTTTTATCCCTAGTTTTTTTTCAAGCTTTGAAAACTCTCTCATTTCCCAGGCATCACCTATTAAAACGTTATACCCCATATTTCCACTTCTTCCCGTTCTTCCTGCCCGATGTATAAAAAATACCTCATTTGAAGGATAGTCCATTTGAACAACATGGCTCACATCCTGGATATCTAAACCACGAGAAGATAAATCACTGGTGACCAAAACCTGAATTTTCCCGCTTCGGAAACCGTCGATTGCAGCCTTTCTTTCCTTCATGCTTGCACTCGCAAACAAAGAAGCAGAAGCGATTTTTCTTGCCGCTAACTTACTTGCTATGATTTGCACATCAGATAATTTTGAGGTAAAAACAAGGGTTTTTTTTGGCTTTACCGCAGCGAGAAAACTACGCAAGACATCAACCTTGTTTCTTTGCTCTGAAAACAAGGCAATATGTTCTATATTTTTCTGTAAAATATCTTCAGGTTCTATATAAATGCTTTCAATTTCTTTTTTTGCGCTGAGGGCTATTTTTTCTGAAAGATTTTCTTTCATCGTAGCCGAACAGGCGATGAGTTGCGATTCACTCGGCGTAAGGCTTGCAAGAAGCATCGTGTCATCGCGCAATTCCTTCGCCATAAGCCTGTCTATTTCATCGAAGACAATCGCTTGTAAACCAGCGAGTTTGAGTTTTTTTAAGTGCACCAATTCCAAAATTCTTCCCGGAGTCCCAATAACGACCTGCGGTTTTTCTTTGAGAAATTCAATTTGTCGTTTCAGTGAAGTTCCACCGATACAAAGATTTACCAAAAAATCGCCAAGGATTTGAATTTGTCCCTTTATTTGTGAGGCAAGTTCGTGAGTAGGGGAGACAATAATAACTTGGACATCCTTGTTTGCGAAGCTTACTTTTTCTAGCAAGGGGAGAAGGTAGGCAAAGGTTTTTCCCGTCCCAGTCTCAGATTCAAAAAAAACATTTTTCCCTTCAAGGATGGCAGGGATTACTTTTTCTTGAACCGCAGTTGGTTTTACAATGCCTTGTTTGTCTAGATTGTCTATAAATTGTTTTTGAAGTGAAAAAAAACTAAAACTTTGATTATCATTTTCCATTAAGAAAAGTATAGCACAGACAAATAATATATGCTATAATTCGAATAATGAAAATTGGAATAAATACCTTTGGCTGTGAACATGGAAGAAGTGGAATCGGCTCATATCTTATATCATTATTTAAAAACATCGACTCAAAAACGAAGCATGACTTTATATTGTTCGGGGAAGAAATTGACCGGTATACTTACTCAGAAGCCTTTGCAAATAGCTTTGAAGCTGTGTCTATTTCTACAAAAAAATCTGTTTTGAAGCTCTGGCATCGCATCGGTATCCTATCTTTTATTAAAAAACAAAAATTCGATATTGTACTCTATCCAAATCCCATTTCCTTTATGCCAGCTCGTTTTTCTGTTCCCTCGGTTGCCCTTGTACAAGAAATCGCTTCACTTGCAATCGCAGAAAAACCTTTTTTTAAAAGAGCTTTTATTGTACGTAAACTAAAAAAAGTACATAAAATAATTGCAGGAAGTCAGTATATTCGCAAGGATTTAATACAACTTGGCATAAAAGACGCTAAAATCGAAGTTATACACAATGGAATCGATCATAGTTTATTTTATCCGCATAGGGAATTGACGGGGGACACCCTTGTTATAAAACCTTTTTCTATAAAACGCCCCTATTTTATCTATGTATCTCGTTTGCAAGGCGAGCATAAAATGCACCGCGAGCTCATCGACGCATTTGATTTATTTAAAAGCAAAACAAAATCTGAACATAGATTGGTACTCTCTGGAAGCGATGGAGATAAGGCTGAACGCATTCACAAGGCTGTCGCCGCTTCTGCATACGCTGAAGATATTTTTTTAACAGGACATTTTCCCCATGAAAATTTGCCCGAGCTCTATTCCTGCGCTGACGCCTCTGTCTTTCCCTCGATAGCAGAAGGTGTAGGGCTTCCCATCTTGGAAGCCATGGCAACTGGAATTCCTGTGCTCTGTGCAAAGGCTGGCTCCCTCCCCGAATTTGCCGGCAACTCCGCGATCTATTTTGATGCACATAACCCAGTAGAAATAGCTGAAAACCTTGAACGCATTGTAAACGACGAAAAATTACGCGAGACAATGATAGAAAATGGTTTAGACTGGGTAAAGCGTTTTTCCTGGACTAAAACAGCCGATAAAACAATCGAAGTCTTAGAAAATCTAGAAGCTTAAGAGGCCTTGTTTTTTTTCAACAATTGAATGGTTGCCTTTTCAGTATCCAAAACAATATCTTCAGTTATCGTTAAGCTTTTTCCTTCTTTTAACGAAGGCACTTCAAACATTATATCGAGAAGCATTTTTTCGACAATGGAACGTAAGCCACGGGCACCTGTTTTATGTTTAATCGCAGTATGTGCAATGGCACGAATCGCTTCATCGGTAAACTGCAAGTCGACATTGTCAAATAAAAACGATGCTTTAAATTGCTTGATAATCGAGTTTTTAGGTTCAGTAAGAATAGTTACCAAGTCATCTTCAGTAAGTTCTTTCAGAGCGACGGAGAGAGGCAAGCGCCCGACAAGTTCAGGAATTAAACCAAATTTTACAATGTCATCTGGAATAACCTTGTTTAAAAGCTCCATCATTGACTCTTCGCTACGCAACTTTGTTTGTGCTCCAAAACCCATGCTATGGTCATGAACCCGCTTTTCTATAATTTTTTCAAGTCCTACAAAGGCGCCACCGCAGATAAATAAAATATTTTCAGTGTTCATAGGAATCATTTCTTGGTTTGGATGTTTTCTCCCACCTTGTGGCGGAACACTCGCTATTGTGCCTTCGATTATTTTTAATAAGGCTTGTTGCACACCTTCACCAGAAACATCCCGTGTAATAGAAGCATTTTCAGACTTTCGAGTGATTTTATCTATCTCATCGATAAAAATAATACCCTTTTCTGCCTTTGCTATATCTCCACCAGCTGCTTGAATGAGCTTGAGTAGGACATTTTCAACATCTTCGCCAACATAACCTGCCTCGGTGAGGGTTGTAGCATCGGCAATTGCAAAAGGCACCTGTAGTTTTTGTGCGAGAGTTTTTGCCAAAAGTGTTTTTCCAGAACCCGTCGGACCTATAAGAAGAATATTTGATTTTTCTATCTGTACTTCGTCCGCATCTTTTTCAAAGCGGGAACCTTGCAGTGAAAGCCGTTTATAATGATTATACACCGCTACGGAAAGTACTTTTTTTGCATAGTCTTGACCGACGACATGCTGGTCTAAGTGTTCTTTAAATGCTTTTGGAGTAGGAATATCGGTTAAAACAAATTCGCTCTCATCGCTATCTGTTTGTGCAAAAATAGAGTTACAAATAGAACTACATTGCTGGCAAATATAACTTTGATCAGCGCCCTTTATGAGCATTCGGTTTGGACCCTCAGGCTTTTTACAAAAAGAACAGGTTTTTCTATCTTTATTTAGCGCCATCTTCCCTCCGCTTCATTATATGGTCAACAATTCCATAATCCATAGCTTCCTCACTGGACATAAATAAGTCCCGCTCCATATCTTGTGCAATTTGTTCTATTGGTTTTTCTGTATGATAGGCAAAGTATTCTATAGTAAGTTTTTTCAAGCGAATAATCTCCCGAGCTTGAATTGCAATATCTGCTGCCTGACCTTGTGCACCACCCCAAGGTTGATGAATCATCACGCGACTAGAGGGGAGGGCGTAGCGTTTTCCTTTGCTTCCACCTGCAAGAAGGAGGGCTCCCATGCTGGCTGCCTGCCCCATACAAATCGTTTGAATGTCAGGGCGAACATGCTGCATGGTGTCGTAAATAGCTAAGCCGGCAGTAACAGAGCCACCAGGAGAATTGATATACATTGAAATATCTTTTTCTGCATTTTGCGACTCGAGAAAGAGAATCTGCGCAACAATGATGTCAGCTGAAATATCGTTTATTTCACCATCTACAAAGATAATCCTATCTTGTAAAAGCCGTGAAAAAATATCATATGAGCGCTCACCATTACTTGTTTGCTCAATTACGTATGGAATAAGTGTGTGCATCTTTTCATTCATTATTGCATCCTCAAAATATAATTCAAATAGCGAGATTACTCTGCGGTATTTTCAAACAAGGCCGCAAATGTTAGTTTATCGCCTTTAATTATTTTTACCTTGGTAAATAAATCTTTGTAGAGCTTTTGCTCTTTCATATCATCTATAAGATACTCTTTTCTATGGGGGTCCGCATAGTGTTTTTTCACTTCATCGAGAGAAATGCCTGCACCTTCTGCAATTTTTTCAAATTCTGCATCAACTTCTTCAGCGCTGATAGAAATATCTGAGTCTTTTAGAAGCGATTCTACAATAATTCTACCCTTGAGCATTTTTTCTGAGTCTCCAGACATTTGATTGAGCATAGCTTCCTTTGTTTGACCAGAAGAGGCAACCATCTTGTCTAGTTGTTCAACCGTTGTTTGGAATTGCTGTGCCATCATTCTCCAGCGTGATTCAAGTTCGGCAGCAATCATCGATTGTGGTAGTTCTATAGGATATTTTTCTATCAATTGTTCGATTAAATCATTTGACTTAAGCTCGCGAAGCCTATTTTCCAAAGCGGTGTTAAGATTTTTTCGAATATCAGTTTTTAAGTCTTCGAGCGTTTTGTATTTTTCATGCACATCTTGTGCAAGTTCATCGTCAAGTTCAGGAAGATTTCGCTCCTTTAAACCGTCGATTGTTACACGAATATGTTTTGTTTTTCCCTTGAGATCTGGATCTTCTTCCTTGTCATCATAAGTTTTGGTAATGTCCTTGGTTTCACCTTTTTTCATACCAATAATTTCATCATCTATTTTGTAGATATTTTGACCTGAGCCAATAGTAAAAACAAAGCCTTCACGTTTTGTATCTTCCAGAGCATTGCCTTTTTCATCAAGTTCGCAGTAGTTAATAGTAACAATGTCATCTTTTTTTGCCTTTGCGTCATCTTTTTTATCGACAACCATTGCATTGCGCTCTTGAATAGCCTTTAATTCTTCTTTTAGCTCAGCTTCTCCTACGCTCACCTGTGGCTCTTTTATCGTGATGCCAGAAAAGTCTGTAACTTTTACGCTTGGCATTATGTCGTAGCGAATCTCAAAAGAAAAATCTTCACCTATTTTTAACTCCGGTACGCTATCCATTTGTGGTTGTGCGTATGCCAGTGGACGGTATTCAGATTTTTCCTCGTCGAATTTTGTAAAAATATCTTCTAAACACGCATCAATAATTTCTGCTGCAGCTTCTGCCTTGAGAGATTCTCCATACTTATTTTCTAAGACAGAAAGCGGTGCCTTACCCTTTCTAAAACCAGGGATTTGAATGCTTTTTGCATATTTTTGAAGTGTTTCTGTGTACTTTCCCTCAGCGTCAGCTGCCTTGACGGTAACAGCGAGACTTGCTTGTGAGGCTTCTTTTTTACTTACTGTGTGGCTTGATTTCATAGACTTTTCCTTTTCATCTTGAATTTGATGGTTTTAAGTGGTATAAAAAAAGCGATTCAGATTACTCCGAATCGCTTTTTGCTTAGAGCGGGAAACGGGAGTCGGACCCGCGACATCCACCTTGGCAAGGTGGCGCTCTACCACTGAGCTATTCCCGCAAAAATTGTCGCTATTTAGAATAAAGTGCGAGAGAAGGGACTTGAACCCTTACGCCTAAGGCACTAGATCCTAAGTCTAGCGTGTCTGCCAATTTCACCACTCTCGCTTTACTAGCGAACACTATTGATATTACTCGTTTTGAAAAATAATGTCAATACATTTTCTAAAAACAAATAGTTTTCACTGAGCCATACAAGGTTCGAACTTGTGACCCACAGATTAAGAGTCTGTTGCTCTACCAGCTGAGCTAATGGCCCAAAAAAGTAATCTCGCGTCCGGCACGATTCGAACGTGCGACCTACGGATTCGAAGTCCGGCGCTCTATCCAGCTGAGCTACGGACGCATTCATACAAATTTGTGAAGGGGTGCCTGATGGGATTTGAACCCACGACAACCAGAGCCACATTCTGGCGCTCTACCCCTGAACTACAGGCACCAAGTTATAGAAATAATACTAATAAAATAACGCGTTTCTGTCAATACCGCGCATTGATTCAATTTAAATCTTAGTGAAAAAAAAAGTCTCGTATAAAAAATTATTTTAAGTCTCTAAAGTCCTTTCTAAAATATTCCGATATTCTCCATAGAGGTATACTATGGGTAATGACATTTTAAATGCAAAACGATTATACGATGTAGTGTTGGCAGAAATTGAACTTATGTCACAAATTATACAAATGCAAAAAGCAGTGCGTGAGGCAACAAAGAATCGTGATTGGGAGAGTTTACAAAGCACTTTCTACTATATAAATGAATTATCTGAAGGATTTTTAGAGCTAGAAGAAAGACGAGTGGCTTATTTCAAGGATTTTGGTGCCAAAACAGGCTCGGAATTGCATCAAATTAGCCAAAATTTACCTTTTCAGTTTAAAAACCCTATTACCTCTGTTTTTACTGAATTGAAAAAAAAATTACTCGAATCCAAAATAGAAAATGATGCAATAAACGAATACATTTCTATTACACAAGAGTTTATTCAAGGTGTTTTTGACGAGGTTTTGCCTCAACGAAGAAACACGCTTTATTCTAAAACAGGTACGCTCATAAAAAATCAACCTGAAAGCATTATTCTTAGTGCGGTTTTATAGAAGGAAAAAAAGATGTCTACATTTGCAGGAATAGAACTAGGAAAGCGCAGTTTAATGGCACATAGCCAGCAAATCAATACTGCCGGTCACAATATATCAAACGCAGAAACGGAAGGCTATTCGCGACAGCGTGTTCATATTCGCGCCTACGACCCCTTGTATCGGCCTGACTTAAACCGCGCAGAAACTCCCGGGCAAATCGGGCAGGGTTCATCTATCGAGAGTATCGCTCGTGTACGAGATAGTTTGCTCGATGCACGCATCACTTCGCAATCGCATCTCGAAGGTTACTGGTCAAAACGCGAGTCCTACTATCAAATGCTCGAAAGTATTTATAACGAACCAGTTGATGTATCTATTCGTTCTACAATGGATGCTTTTTGGGAAGCCTGGCAAGAATTATCGCTCTATCCTGAATCAAAGGCTGCGCGTCAAGCGGTGGTAACACGAAGCGAGTCTTTTATCGACTCTGTGAAGCAACGACACGACGGCTTGGTCGGTGTTGGGACATTGCTTAACGGTGACATCGAAGCAACGGTGGAACAGGTAAACAGCTACAGCCGAGATATCGCCGCATTGAATAAGGAAATAGTTCGCAGTCGGGCAATGGGAGACAACCCAAACGACTTACTCGATCGACGAGACCTTTTGGTAGACAAATTATCAAGCATTATAAATATTACCACAGATGAGCGCGACCCCGATGAATTTATGGTACACCTTGATGGTAAGGTTCTCGTGCAAGGCAATATCGCACGAAATTTTTCTGTTGAAGCTATAAAAGATGGCACTGGGTACACAAAGGTTATCTGGACAGATACAAAAGAAGACGCTTTTTTCAACGGCGGTTCTCTCGGAGGCTTAATCGAATTGCGCGATGTCGATGTTCGAGAAGAGCTACAAAGCTTGAACACCTTCGTTATGAATTTTGCAGATTTAGTAAACGATATTCACCGTAATGCAGTTGGGGCAAATAATACCACTGGTTTAGATTTTTTTGTCGAGCAGCCCTTTGTTACAAATGCCCTCGGAAACTATGACCGAGATAGCGACGGTGTCGATGACAGCTCCTATATTTTTCGTATGACAGGTGGCAACACATTAAACCCGCAAGACAAGGTAGGCTTCGACGGTACGATTCGACTCGCTTCTCGCACTGGGCTCGTGGAAATAAGCTACTATGCAACTGACACAGTAGAAACCATAATCGATAAGATAAATGATTCTGAAAGCGAGGTTAAGGCTTACTTAGATCGAAACTCTCATCTCGTTCTCAAGGCAACGACTGCAGCAAATCCAGAAAATCCTGACTTTGTTATACGTCATGTGGAAGATTCTTCATACTTCTTGAGCCAATATGCAGGCTTGTTAGAAGAAAGCGGGGAAGAGGGTGCCTATAGATTCGATCAAGCAAATGCAGTAAATGCCCTTGTAGAAAATAAAGCTCGCTACGCTGTTGCACCTGTTTTGAACCCAAGTGCCTATTTTACAGTAAACGAAGCAATCAAAAAAGACGTACTCTCTGTTGCATCTGCCTTTCCTACAAGCTCAGGACTTGCTGAAGTTGGGGACGGTTCAGCCGCCCTTGCCATTGCCTCATTACGTAACGGCATGATAATGATAGGGGAAAACAAAAGCTTTGACGATTATTTTTCAGAGACAGTTACAAAAATCGGCTTAAAAGGCGAAGAGGCAGAAATTGCTTTAATGAGTCAAAATGCCGTTATGAGTGATTTACGCAGCTTACGAGATTCTATTTCTGGTGTTAACATCGATGAAGAGTTAGCAGATATTATTAAATTTCAACATGGCTACAATGCCGCTGCAAAGTTTATTTCTGTTGTGGATGATATAATCAACACGGTTATAAATGGGCTTCGTGCATAAACAGATAGGAGATATATATGAGGCGAGTAAGTTCTGGACAAGCAAATGTAGACGTACAAAATAATTTACGAAGACAGGAGCGAAATTTAAACAAGGTAAATAATCAACTCGGCAGCCAACAGCGCATACAAAGTTTGCGCGATGATCCAATTGCCGCAGGCCATCTCGTTCGCTATCAGTCCTACGCAAAACGAATTGAGCAATTCAAACACAATGCCGAAACTATTTCAGATCAATTTATTCTCAGTGAAGGCTATGTTGACCATAGCTTACAAATAATGCATCGCCTTCGAGAGTTGGCAGTAACTGGCGCCCACGGAGTATACAATAAAGACGATTTGGCAAACATGGCAGCAGAAGTTGATGAACTATTAAAAGAAATCATTCAAAACGCAAACGCCCTCGATGCAGATGGCAATGCACTTTTTGCCGGAGAGCGTAGTAAAAATCAAGCCTTCATTGTCGACAAGGGGAATACTACAGGCAGCGATTCCGATCTCATTCAAAGAGTCCGTTACAACGGTTCCATAAAACAAAATGAGGTTGAAGTTGATGAACATGCCTATATGTCAGTAAATCGCAGCGGCAATCAGATTTTTTGGGCAGAAAGCCAACAGCTCATCGCACAGCGCGACGCAACTTCATATACCGTTTTAGAAGATGCAGTAGTTTCTATAAACGGCACAGATATTTCTCTAAAAACGGGTGACTCTATTCATGGCATTATTGCCAAAATAAATAATTCTGGAGCCCCGGTAAAAGCAAGTCTCGACCCTATGTCGAATGCGCTTATGTTACATACAACAGATTCTCGACAACTTTGGCTAGAAGATATCGACGGAAATGCCTTTGAAGATTTGGGACTTATAAAAGATAAGAGCCAAAGACCTCCCTACAATCTAAATGATTCGGTCTTAAGTTCAGGAGGTTCTGTTTTCGACACAGTTATTGCCTTGCGAAATGCCATGCTCAACAACGACAGCGAAAGCATCGGTGGGAAAATTTTAGGTAGCCTTGACTCCGCTATAGATAATCTTACATCCTCGTTGGCTGAACTTGGCTCAAAATACGAGCGAGCACTTTTAAATGTAGCCCGTTCAGAAAAATCGATATTGAATGTAACAAGTCAAATTTCCCGTGAGGGTGATTTGGATATCACAACAGCAATAACAGATATGAAAATGCTCGACTATGTAAAAAACGCTACCTTGAGCACAGCGGGCAAATTATATAATTCAACGCTTTTAAATTATATTAGATAAAAGAAGGAAATGTAAATGAGCGAACAAAGTGAAATTTTCGAAAAAAAACTCTTGATTGAAAAAGGCTTACTGGGTTTTGAAACTATTACAAACTATAGTTTAATACAGGCCGATTTAGAGCCCTTTATGTGGCTAAAAGCAGAAGGTGAAAAAAACCTCGCTTTTTTAGTTGTAGACCCATTCATATTATTTTCTGATTATGAAATAGACGTTGACGATAATTCTCTTTCTGAAATTGATATAAAAAATCCTTCAGATGTGGTTGTTTTGACAATTTTAACTGTTTCAAAAACGGGTGAAGAGCCCACAGCAAATTTACAAGGGCCTGTTATCGTAAATAAAAACAATAATAAAGCAATACAAGTAGTGCTCTCGGATCCACGCTGGATGACAAAGCATTCTATAACAAATCAATTGGAGACACGAGGCGCCTAATGCTTATCTTATCACGTAAAATAAATGAAAAAATAAAAATTGGTGAAGACATTACACTCTCTATAATCGAAATTAAGGCCGACCAGGTAAAAATAGGTATAGATGCTCCCAAAGAAGTAAAGGTATTTCGCCAAGAAGTTTTTAATGCCATACAAAACGAAAATCTCGCTGCCGCTACTTCTACTGAGTCTATAGAAAGCCTTAGCGATTTATTTGCAAAAAAAGAGTTTTAGAGCGGTAAAAAGTTCTATTTTGAGGGCGCTACAATTCTTTTTTTAGACCCGCTTTATTTTCTTCAGCTTCACTCGCTCGCAGATAAAAAGGTCCTTCCCAGTCCATAAGGGGAGGGCTTTTTGCTTTATACAGTTCTTCAGCCATTTCTAAGAGATAAAAGCTTGCTGCAGAAACATGTATAGAAAGATATTGAATGTTCAATGCAGCATTTTCTGCCAAGAGTGCATCGCTAAGCATTTTCGCATCGGGGCCTACACAAAAAATCTTTTCTTCAGGGTCAAGTTTTTTTACAAGATCCTTTGCCGATATATCCATCTCATCGAAAACTTTTTTTCCATTACGATAGAAAGAAGTATAAAAGCGGTTTTTTTTTGCATCGATGGCTGGTAAAATAAGTCCTTCGAGTGTTAAAAAGGGCTTTGCATACATAACAAGACTCGAAATAGCATAAAGCGGGATTTGAAAAGAAAGACTCAAGGCTTTTAAAGCTGCGAAAGCAAGCCGTAAGCCGGTAAATGTCCCAGGACCCAAACTTACAGCGGTAAATTCCAAATCCTTTGCTTCAAGGTCTACTTCTTTTAAAACAAATTCTATAGAAGGAAGAAGTTTTTCAGATTGTTTCATAGATAGATCGAGGGAAAGAAGGGCTTTTTTGTCGCCATTAAATGCTAAAAAATTGATTGTATTTGTTGCGCCATCTATTGCAAGTGCTTTCATAGGATTTCCCCATATGTCCAGTTTTCTAGATGAATGCTGCGACTATCATCTTCGTTTACTTCGAGGCGAACATAGATCGTATGTTCTGGAAAAACGTCAAGGATTTTTTCGCTCCATTCGATAACACAAACGCCATCGCCGTAGAGCATTTCTTCTGAACCAAGGTTTAGAAAATCTTCTACCGAGTCAAGTCTGTACACATCGAAGTGATAAAGCGGAAGTCGACCATAGTATTCGGAAATAAGGGTAAATGTTGGGCTCGTAACATCTTCGTCTATGCCCAAGCCAAGTGCTATTCCCTTAGTTATTGTTGTTTTTCCCGCTGCTAAAAAACCCTGCAGGGCAATGATATCCCCTTTTTGCAGATGGCTTCCTATTTTTTCTCCTATCCGTATTGTTTCCTCAGAAGAGAATGATTGTAAAATCATTTAAGATATCCTTCGGCATCAAACTGATTGATTTTATGTTTTAAAGCACGTACTACCGGTAAAAGTGGATAATCAATCGTCTCGGGTATCGTGATTTCAATATTTTTTTTTCCGGTTGGTGCAGTTTCTATTATAAACTGAAAGGGAAATTCAATTTGTCTTTGAGGTATTTGCATTACAGCTATAGAAGAAAACTTTCTTCTATAATAGATATGATTTTCCTCAAAAATAATATTCTTAATTTCTAGTATTTTCATTGCATTATAGCATAATTGAATTGTGCAGCTTCGTCAATCATGGGACTTTGCTAGACATAGTCATATACTTTTTTATAGATTTTATTCCTTGTTTCTAGAGAAATTTTTACAAACTCTATATGTAAAATCGTTAGTTTTGTTTGCGTTGTAGTTGCATTAACAATTTTCCCAAAGGCTTTTTCTATAGCGTTAGCATCCATTCTAAACTCAATATAAATATATTGTCCTTTTGAGATAGGCATATTTGTTTGCAAACTACAACCATTTGCGGAAATATCCATAAGTGTGCCTTCATATTTTTTGGGAAGTGCCTCATAAGAAATTTTTGGATTTTTACCTAAGCCTCCAGAACTCACTTTTACTGCTGAAAAAACGCATTGTGGTTTGTAAGGAACTCTTTTTTGATTTCTTCGCACAAGTAGCTCTAAATTATTTGTGTGAGAAATAACCATTTCATTTTCTCGTGTATTTTGATATCGCACAATTCGCGTTTGGAAAGTATAGGCTATAAGGTTTTTAGTTTCAAAACTAAAATTAATTTTTGATAAAGGTTTTGGCTTAATTTCGTCCCCGTAAATATTTTTTGGAACTTGCACAATAAGCCCTTCTTTGGTGTTTTTTAAAACTGTGCTTGGATGATGATCTAAATTTTCATCGCTATACATGAGTAGTTGCCCTTCAAGTATATTTTTTGTACTCGTTATAAAAACAGTGTTTTGTGGGTCCTGCTCAATTTTTGTTCGAATAGAATAAAGAATAGCTTTTTTTCTCTCATCCGCTGTCGTGTGTATAATAGTTTTAAATAAAGCATCTATTTTAGACTGGTTGCGCATAAACATAATAAAGTTTGGACATTTATTACCCTTACATAGTTCTTGTAAAAAATTTTTTTCTTCATTTGTTAAATGCAAAATTTCTGTTATATAATTGATATCCTGTGCGGTCGTTGGTCGATTTGGGTCATTTATTTTTTTATGAAAATTATTTTGAAAGATTCGTATAATTATATTTATAAGAAAAAAAGCAAGGGCAATTCCACCTGCTATAAGAAGGGGTATGTAAATAACGAGAGAGTAATTTCGTGTAAATCCCATATCAAGTAAAATCATTTACGTCTCTCCTTTTATTAGTTGTTTTTACAAAATAAAGAAAGCGTTTCCAAGCTGGGTGCTATCTCATATTCCGCCAAGTCAGCTACAAGAACCTTATCATTATTTGCCAAGGCATTTTCAAATTCAATTAAAATCGAGGAAAATTTATTTAAATAGTCTAAAATCATTTCATCGTTTATCTTTGTTTCATTAAAATAGCGGGGAAAAAGACTAAGTAAGGAAATCGTTTTTGAAAGGTTTGAAAAAAAATCAGCAAATTCTGTAATTATTTTTGAAGCTTCTGTATCTTTATTTGCTTGATATAAAACCCCAATATCTAAAAATTGTTTGCTAAGCGTTTCAAGGGGGAGGGTGAAAGTCGCCAAAGCTTCTTGGATATCTGAAAAGAGAATTGTTTCTAAGTTTAAGTCTGAGATTTCGCTAAGCGGTTTTTCCATAAAAGCTGCTAAGTCATTTGGGTGCAAAATGAGATCATCAATACCTAAGCCTATTAAAGCAGCATCATTTTCTTCAAAACTTTTTTGAAATGCCCTTAAGACATCGCCAAGAGTTTTTTCGTTTTCGAGTTCTATATCTGTTTTTTGCTTATTTATGGTGATTTGCATTCTACTTCCTTTTATTTATTGTTATTATATGAATTTGTAAAGTTTGTTAAGGAATCTGACTGCGATTGTAAACTATTTAAAGCCGACTCCATATTTCCATATTTTATTTTTAATTCTTGCTCTTTTTTTGCTATTTGTACTTCTAAGCGATCTATTTGTTTTTGTGAGCTCGTAATTTTTGTATCGAGGGAAGCATTTTTCATAGATAAAATACCGCCACTTGTTACGTAGGCTTGCAGTTGCTTATCAATTAAATAGGCTATGCCAGAATCGATGACGAGGTCTCCATCTGTATCGATGCCAAAAAGGTTTTTAATTTCTCCCATCGACTCTTTTAAGGCGGCATCGAGTTTTTTTTCATCTATTTCCAAATAGCCTCGCAACTGCGTGTTTGAAAGGCTACCTCCCGAGCTTGCCTTCGAAGCGATCCCAATTTGTGAGAGCATAGAAATAGTATTATTCAATTCAATGGGGTATGAGTTAGTAATAATTCTTTGTAAACTAGATTTTGTATTTGATACGGTATATTCTGTTCTAAAAAGCCCCAGTCTTTCATGAGCTTCTTTATTTTCCTCCGTTGTCAGGTATTGCAGTTCTTCAACGATATCGGGGTTTGCTTGCGAGAGAATGTTCATTTCTGCAATGAGCTGGTTATAGTTTCCTACAAAGGTTATAAGGGCATCTTTTGCCTTTTCCTCATCAGGTTTTATTTGAATACTTGCTGTTTTTTCAGTGGGATTTTCTAAATGTAAGGTGAGATGGGGGATAATGTCGTCAATCGTATTTGTAGGACGAGTCATGGGAATACCCTCATAGCGTATCTGTGCATCTTGCGCTATAGAAATGGGATTTACCGGAGCGTATCCATCGATTTTGTTTGGATTGCGTGATGTAAACTCAGAAAGCGAAAGTTCTTTTCCCGTGTTTTTATTTTCTATGATAATTGAGCTGAGCTTAGGATAGTCTGAAAGCGCAATTCGTATCTTTTCTTTTCCTTCTGTAGATATGAGGCTTCGAGTTCCATCTTCCATTTTAAGATAGACAAAGGAATCAGATACGACAGGCTCTCGTTGCTCTATTTCTTTTTCGGTTAAAGCTGTTTCTATTTTTTCATTAAAAATAGTGACATTTTTAAATTCAGCAAAAAGCTGCTCGTTAAACAGGGGACTGCTTTGTGGACTTGTATCTTTTGTTATATCAGGAACTGTTTTTGAACCTAATCGAAACTCTATAAGCGATTGTGGATCTTCTTTTACGGACTTGGGGATTTGAATCTCAAAGCCAGATTCAGGAGGCAGGAGAATGGTTTTTTCTATGATTTTTGCTTCGTTTTGAAATCCAGGAATTCTTTGTAATTCGTTTTGGCTTGTCCCAAAGTTTTCAAGCTCAGATGGAGCAGCTTCAATCAATTCGTAGTTCAAAGCAAGATCGAGTGCCATGTCACTAAATCGGAGTCTGTTTTCTGCACCTGTTTGTAAAGATTCTACGAGGAGGGATTTTGTATTGTTTGTAACACCTATAACAGAAGCCTTTATTAAACCGTTTGAACGACGATTTACCGCTGCAATAAACTCATCGAGCGTTCCTCCCTTCCAATTAAAGCTTAGAGATTTTTCTCCTACATGGAAGCTGTATTGCCCTTTTTCTATTGTGGCATTTTTTTCAATAGGTTTAGATAAAAACCTATCTGCTTTTGCGATTTCATCAACATCGAATTTAAATGTTCCCAAAGCAGCATCTCGGCCTGCGCTTGCGCTTATTGCAAATTCTTGGCTAGAAGAGGAAAGTTTTTCACTAAAAGGGTTATCAAAGGAAAATAAGGACCGGGATGTTTCTCGTAAATTGGACATATAGAGATTTAAACGCTGCCAAGATTTTTGCTCAAATTTATAGCCGTCCATCTTATCTTGTTCACGCTTTAAAGGTATTCTTTCAGCTTCTACAAGGGCTGCTATGAGATCATTTGTTTTGTATTTATCACTTACTCCAGGTATATTGATATCTGCCATTAGCCTTTATTCATCCGCTTTTGGCTATATCTCTTCGTCAATAAGTAATCCTAATACTTCTTTCAGTCGAATTTGAAGATTTTGAACATCAGCGGATGGAATCTCCTTAATTACTTTATCGGTTTCCGAATCGACTATCTTGACTACAACCTTTCCCAAGGCCTCATTTACCAGAAATTGGATTTTACGGCCTGCTATATTTGTTGTTTCATTTATATGGCGTATTTGAGCTTCAGTTTTTTGAATCTCTTTAGCCACGTTTGCAGCTTCGGCATTGATTTTTTTTGTATCCTCAGCCCTCTCTGTCGGTGCAAGTTTTGGTTTTATCGTGCTGATTATGGAACGGCCATCCATTGCCGAATTCTGCCCAATGCTCATAATACTCATAGGGCTTCCTCCATGAAGTTGTTTAGCCTTAGTGAAAGCGTTAAGGAGGGGCGCTCCTCCTTAAAACTTCACCAATGCAGGGTAGGGCTCCAAGCCCTACCGCAGATCTTAGTTTTTCTTAGGTACGAAAAAAAACCTCGTACTTTGTCCAAAAAAAGATGACATCCAGATATCTTTTTTTGAAATTTAGCTAAGCAACTTGAGTACGTTTTGAGATTGTGAGTTTGCTTGTACAAGCATTGCAGCACCAGATTGTGTTAGAATTTGGTTTTTTGTATATTCCACAATTTCAGATGCCATATCGGTATCTCGAATTCGTGATTCAGCTGCTTGCAAGTTTTCTGCTGCAACAGCAATTCCCTTTGCTGCAATTTCAAAACGATTTTGATAGGCTCCTAGATCTGCTCTTTGTTTGTTTACAGATTTAAGTGCTTCATCAATTGCCATAATAGCGGAGTTGGCAGTTTCAGGTGAAGAAATTGAAATTCTATCATCTGAGCCTTGTCCAGCTACTAAACCAAGCGCTTGAGCTGTCATTGTGCCAATATAGATTCTTTCATTTTGATCTGTATTTGCACCAATATGAAGTTGCATTACTCGACCAGCTGCAGAATCTTGCGCAAATGCTCCTGTAAGCATATTCATATTGTTAAACTGCGCGTGATTCGCAATTCTATCAACTTCTGCTACGAGTTGTGAAACTTCAACTTGAATTTGCATTCGGTCTTCATCAGAATAAATACCGTTTGCAGATTGTATTGAAAGTTCTCTTAGACGTTGCAAAATATCAGTTGTTTCTTCAAGATAACCTTCAGTTGTTTGAATAAAGGAAACACCGTTTTGAATGTTTCTTTCAGCTTGATTCAAACCACGAATTTGGCTTCTCATTTTTTCAGATACAGCTAATCCAGATGCATCGTCCCCAGCCTTGTTAATTTTTAAGCCGGAGCTAAGTTTTTCTATGTTTCCCGCAATATTGGCATTATTTGCGCCTAATGTGCGGTTGGCATACATAGAACTCATGTTGTGATTAATAATCATACATACCCTCCATGTCATGATTTTCATAAAGCAATCCATCGCTTTATGTTAAAACCCAATCTCAGCATTTTTGCGCCACTTTGCAGAGACCGTTAGTTTTAAATTATTCTATTAGTATTATACATTAGCTTTTGCTAAACGTCCACACTAAAAGAATAAAAACATGCAGTTTTATATAATTATCAGTATACTATTGATATTGCAGATTGAGAAACAAGTTATGAAGATATAGACTGCAACCAGCTTGTATACAATTATGAAATCATAATTGTATACAAGTGATAAAAAAGCATTATAGTGCTTTTTTATTATCGTTATTCTTTATTGAAGTAAAGATAAAACACTTTGAGAACGAGCATTAGCTTGTGCAAGCATAGCTGTTCCTGCTTGTGTAAGAATTTGATTCTTGGTGAATTCTACCATTTGCGAAGCCATATCTGTGTCACGAATTCGTGATTCAGCAGCTTGCAAGTTTTCGGCAGCAATATCAATACCCTTAACGGTGAAGTCTAAGCGGTTTTGATAGGCACCAAGGTCAGCTCTTTGTTTATTTATCTTTTTAAGAGCTTCATCAAGAACACCGATAGATGCATTGGCATCATCCGGAGCAGCAAGGGTTAAAATCTCTTCAGAACCAATACTTCTAAGACCAAGGGCTGATGCTGTCATAGTTCCTATAAAAGCATTCATTCTTTGATCCATGTTGGCACCGACGTGGAACCACATTGATGCAGTTACAACATTTTCACCTGTTTGCTCGGCAAATCGACCAGTTAACATGTTCATGTTATTAAACTGTGCAGAGTTTGCAATTCGATCAACTTCGGCTACAAGCTGTGACACTTCAACTTGAATTTGCATTCGATCTTCTGAAGAATAAATTCCGTTTGAAGATTGTACTGCAAGCTCTCGTAATCGCTGTACGATATCAGTAGTATTTTGTAAATATCCTTCAGTTGCCTGAATAAAACTGATCGCGTTTGAAGCGTTTTGTGAGGCTTGATTCAAGCCGCGAATTTGGCTTCTCATTTTTTCAGAGACAGCCAAACCAGATGCATCATCACCGGCACGGTTAATTTTCATACCTGATGAGAGTTTTTCCATATCTTTTGTGGTGCTTAAGTTTGTAACACCTAAAGATCGATTGGAATACATTGCTGACAAGTTGTGGTTGATTACCATAATTGTTCCTCCATGGAAATAGCTAGAAAACATCCTTGTTTTCTTTTGTGTTTTTGCACGTTTGCAGGCTACATACGTGAAAATTACACAGATGGGAAATCCTTGCTCTTTTTCAACGAAAAAGGGTAAATCCTTCCCTCATTTTTATATCGGTAGTTTGAGTAGAAAACTTTAGTAAAAAAAATAATTATTTTGATAAAAATACTTTTAAAGCACTTAATGCCTTTCCTCTATGAGAAATAGCATTTTTTTCTTCAGAGCTAAGTTCAGCGACCATTTTATTGAGTTGTGGAAGATATACGATGGGGTCATAGCCAAAACCGCCACAGCCTCTTTGTTCGCTGATATCTCGAATGAGTTCTCCTTCCAAGGTTTCCTGGACAGAAAAATAACGGTTTTCTCCGTAATAATACACGAGGGAGCAAACATAAAAGCAGTGTCGATCTACGGGATTTGTTTTAGTTTTAGCCAAAGCATTCAATTCGTCGATAAGATTTTTATTTTTTTCAGCCTGCGTTTTACCCCTATATCGAGCAGAATGTATTCCAGGGCGATTATCCAAATCGCTCAGGCAAATACCTGAATCATCAGCAATAACTGGTTTTTGCACAAGATTCCAAAGCAGTTTTGCTTTTATAAGCGCATTTTCTAAAAAACTACTTCCGTTTTCTATAGGGTTAAAAGAAATAGCGGTATCTTTTGGTGAAAGGATTTTCCATTCTGGGAAATAGGCTTGTATTTCTTTTTTTTTATCTTCATTTTCGCTTGCTAAATAGACTTCCATCTGTGAATTGTACCAAAATTTTTATGCGAATTCTAGTTCCTTTTTTTCTCGATTGATTACGAAATGATTTGTAAAATGTTTTAATTTTTTGTGGTTTCCATATTTTGCACATATTTTCGCGATCTTACGATAGCATTTGCAACGACTGTTTCTTTAAGACCTAAAATTTCTGATAAAAATTGATTTGTTGGTACGATAAATCGTAAATTTGTTTTATGGCTTATTTTTTCCCAGCGCATGGAGTGGAATTTTTTTAGATACTGCGCTCTTTCATATACTGCATCTTCCTTTGATTGTAGCCGAGCATAGATATTTGCCTTATGTTTTAAGTAATATCTTTTATTTATAGCCTCAATACGCTTTTTGTTTTTTTCATAGCGGCTTGCCATTTCTGTATCTATTTTCTTTTTTAAGTTCCAAATATAGCGCTCGTGATACCCAGTTTTTTCTGCTATTTTTTTTATTTTATCGTCATCCAAAAAATATGCACATTTAAGAGCGATTATTAAAAGTTGTTTATTTGAAAAACTCTGTTTTGTGTCTATTTCTTCATCTACACGCAGGTTTTCACAATCGTTTTTTTCAAGACTATCAAAATAATCCAATTTTGAAATGTGATAAATAAAATTTTGTTTGCTTTTCTGCAATAACAATTTTCTGTGAAAATTTTTCTTGTTACGCCTTACAATGCTTTGAAAATAGGTAGAAAAAGAGCATTCTAACTTACTGTAGTTTTCAAAGCTTTTTTCTACAATTGGAATGAGGTAGATGAGAAAATCGTTGAAGTCGTCTTCTCCCATGGTTTCTAAGCCAAAATAGAGCTTGTTTTGAAAAAGATACACAAGAATTGCATTGACAGCCTCTTTTTTGCTTATCTTTCCGTTTAGAAATGAATTAAAAATAGCATTTGTGTTTTTAATTTGCATATATTACTCCTTTTAGAGAATATAATGCAAATTTTGTGCCAACTTTAAAGAAGATTTTTCCCTAGATTTAGCTTAAAAGAGGTTTCTTTTCACTAAAAAAAAATAGATGTTTTCAAGAGATGAGAGATTTAGGAGATTATTTTTGACATCTCAATGAGGATTTTTTCTATAAAATCTCTAATATTTCCAGTATAGCTTGCACCCGAGGCATTTTTGTGACCACCACCTCCGAATTTTGCTGCTACAATACTGACATCTAAATCGTCCTTTGAACGAAAACCGGCGGTACAGGTTTTGTCAGTATCTTGTCGGACAACAAAAACGGCTTTTACCTTATCGACTGCCATAAAAACTTGATAGAGGGCATCGGAGTCCCTTCCTTTTTTTCCGTATTTTTTCGTATCTTCGAGGGTTTCAAAGGTATAAACGAGTTGCCCGTTAAAGGTTCGTTCAGCTCTATCTAAGAGGATTGACAATAGTTTTCTTGTTTCAAAGGGTTTTCCCCCAGTCATTTTTTCGTATATGAGTTTTGGACTTGCTCCGTATTTTATCAAGCGTGAAACTGCCTCAAACACGAGAGAGCTTTTTTCATCTAAAAAACGAAAAAAACCGGTGTCGGTACAAATGCCAAAGAGAAAAATATAAGCAATTTTTTTTGACATAGTCTTAAAAAAATGTTCATATAAAAGTTGAATAATTATTGATGTTGCGGGTGCTTCAATATCTAAAATGCCATTTTTGATCGCATCTGAAGTACGATGATGGTCTATAATAAAGCTGTCAAGGTCTTGTAGTTCGTTTGCAAAATCTCCAACTCGTTCGTATTCCGCGCAATCAACGATAAAAAAACCAATTTTTTTGCGCTCATGAGAAAATGGTTTGGGTTTTTTGAGGAATTGTTTTTCATATTTTTTTATTTCAGTTCTTTTAAAAGGTCCTGCGCAAAGGAGTTGAAAGGGCTTGTTACATAAAGTGAGTATTTCGGCAAGTCCGAGAGAACTGGATATGCTATCGCCATCAGGTTCTTTATGACCAGCTATGTAAAAGGCATCGTGCGAGTCTATAAATGTTTTAAATGACTGAATAGCGGCTTCGTTCAAATAATTCATGAAATTCCTATAAAAACACCTTGGACAGTGTAAAGGTGATATAGCACTGCTCTATCACCTTTTACACTTAAAATGACATTTCAAGCGTTTCTTTGTTTATTTTCGCCGATATATCTATGTTATTGTCTAGAATAGCCCAGGCGGGATCGAGTCTGTCAACAGGCATGTTTAAATACACCTTATAAAATGCTCCATCTTTATAGATAACGGTAAGATAGGGAGCTAGTTTACTGGGTAGGGGACGTATACGGCTTTGGTTTTCGCTTCCATACTGAAACCATTCTTTAGGTAAGGCTACTTGTCCCATTTTATTTCCATTTTTATTGTATAAGACGAAGTATGCGTCTTTATGTTGATAGACTTTTATAATATCAACATTAAGATAGGTTAAGTTTTCTTCGGTTTCACTTGAACTTTGTGCATAAAGGGCAAGACTCAGCAAAACCAAAAGACTCAATAAAACAAACTTCTTTTTCATAAAACCTCCATGTGTTACTGAATAAGAGCAAATAATAGCAGAATTTGAAATCTATAATGTTGCAAGTAGTATTGCTTTTATTGTATGCTTCCTGTTTTCTGCTTGATCCCAAACACGACTTTGTGATCCTTCTATGATATCTTGAGTAACTTCTTCGCCTTTAACAGCTGGTAGGCAGTGCATAAAAACACTGTCTTTTTTCCCTGTTAAAGCCATAAGGTCCTTGTTTACTTGATATGATTGAAGAAGGGCTTTTTTTTCTGTAGAAAGTGCTTCTTCGCCCATAGATATCCATACATCAGTATAAATCGAATCTGCTCCTTTTACAAGCGAAATTTTATCAGAAATAGTAATATTAGCATTGTTTTTCTTGGCGATAGGTGTGCAGATAGAAAGAATCTCAGAATCGGGGAAAAATTCTTTCGGCGACACAATCGTAAAGTCTAGACCGAGTTTCGCAGAGATAAGCATGAGGGAGCGCGCTACATTATTTCTTCCATCACCACAAAAGGCAAGATGTAAGCCTTTGAGGTCGCCGTAGATTTCAGTGAGGGTCATCATATCTGCAAGAACCTGTGTGGGATGAAAGGAGTCTGTTAAGCCATTGTAGACAGGAACGCCTGCATATTTTGCAAGTGTTTCAACATGCTCTTGAGAAAAGCCACGAAATTGAATACCAGAAAACATTCTTCCGAGAACTCGGGCGGTATCTTCAACCGATTCTTTTGCACCAAGTTGGATATCATGGGAGGAAAGAAAGACAGGATGTCCACCTTCTTCGCCAAAGGCTGTTTCAAAAGCACAACGAGTTCGTGTTGAGCGTTTTTCAAAGAGGAGGGCAAGACTTTTGCCTATAAATCGTTGGTGAATTTCTTTATTTTGTGCTTGTTTTTTTACCTTGAGTGCGAGTTCTATCAGATAGCGAATTTCATCTGCTGAATAATCGATAAAATTAGTCAAGGAGCGACCGTGTAAAGTGTTTTTTGTATTTTGTATCATATTTTTTTCCTATTGAAATTTTATTGTATTATAGAGAGAAAACTTAGTCAATAAAATTTTTCTCAGTATCGTGATAAATTTTTATATGAGCTTTTCTGTATCTATCTGCTTTGGTTGAGTTGACACAATTTTCTAAATTTAGTATAGTAAAAAAACATGGCGGCATAGCTCAGTTGGCAGAGCAAACGGCTCATATCCGTTCGGTCATTGGTTCAATCCCGATTGCCGCTATAGAAAAATGACTGTTCATTGAGAGCAGTCATTTTTCTTTACTTTATAAAAATCAAAAATGTTGTGGGCTTTTTTCTAGCTCACTCCCCTTGACTTTTTTTTTGATTCTGTATAGTATTATTTTTATGCCGCTGTAGCTCAGTCGGTAGAGCAATGGACTGAAAATCCATGTGTCGACAGTTCGATTCTGTCCGGTGGCAAAAACTGCATACTTCTGTATGCAGTTTTTTTTTATTTCCCTTGTTTTCAGCTGGAAAATAACGTATACTATTCATCTATGAATTGGGTTTTACTTTCTACATCAAAAACGCAAATGCATAAAAATCTCATCTCCTCCTACTTGCAAACAAAAAATAGCAATGTCGTTTTTATAGAACTTCAAAAAGATATTTTAGAGATGAAGTCTTCAGCTGAATTTCAAGAAAAATTTGAAAAAATTTGTATTGACTTAGAAAATGCTGATTTTTTTGTTTTTTTTCTCTGTGATCGAGATTCTTTGAGTCCTTTTTCTCTCTTTCTTCTTGGTTTTGCACGGGCAAAGGCGATTCCTTTGTATTTTATAGGAGAAAAAATAGAAAAAATAGAACCTCATAGTTTTTTTGATGTTTTTCTGTATAAAAATGAAGAAAACTTTCTCGATAGCTTAGATAAGAGCTTCTTGAAAATCGAGGAAGAAAAACAAAGTAAAAATGCGAGACAGAAAATTTGTGAAATGGGGCTTGCCTTTAGCGTAGATGGTTTTTCGCAAGCTATTCGTGATGCAGATACAAAGATCTGCAATGTGTTTTTAGCATCTGAACTTGATTTTAATGGGCGAGATTCTTTAGGTACGCCTCTTCTTAATATCGCTGTTCGCGCTGAAAATATAGATATCGTAAAAAAATTGTTAAAAAAATCTGTATCTATCGACATAAAATCTCTTGACCGAGGCTATTCTGCATTGATGGATGCGGTGTGGAAGTCTAACCTTGCATTGGTACAATTGCTTATTGCTGCAGGCTCTGACGTAAATTTTATTTCCGATGATGGACAGTCTATCCTTGTGTTGGCAACAGGTGTAGATAATTACGATGTTTGTGAAGCTTTAGTAAAGGCTGGCGCAAGTTGTCATTTAAAAGATAATATGGGAATGTCTGCGCTTGATTATGCCCGCCTTTTCAAAAAAGAACATCTTGTCGCCTTGTATGAAAAAGGGGGAGTATGATGTTTTGTGCATTTACAGGTGGTGGTACCGCTGGGCATATTTACCCTGGCTTAGCGGTTGTCGATGAATTAAAGGCTCTTTGTCCAGAACTCTCTTTTTTGTGGATAGGCTCTTCTAAAGGAATGGATAAACACATTGTCGAAGAATCTGGATCGGTCGACCTTTTCAAGGGAATTGCTTCGGGAAAATTGCGGCGCTATTTTTCTTTTAAGAACTTTATAGATATTTTTAAAATCTTTTTTGGCTTTATTGCCTCCTTCTTTATTCTCTTAAAATACAAACCGCTTTTTTTATTTTCAAAGGGTGGCTTTGTCTCCGTTCCTCCTTGCTTTGCAGCAAAACTTTTGGGTATTCCTGTATACACTCATGAATGTGATTTTTCCCCTGGCCTGGCAACAAAACTCAATGCGCGGTTTGCAAAAAAGATTTTTCTTTCGTATGAAGAGACAAGGACTTTTTTCCCAAAGGAAAAGCAAAATACCTTGCTTGTTTTTGGAAATCCTGTTCGTCCTATTTTTTATAAAACGGATGCAAAACTCGGCTTCGATTTTCTTTTTAAGGAAAACCAGGAATTATATGAAACAGTAAAAACGAAGCCATTATTATTGGTGCTGGGAGGAAGCCTGGGAGCGAGACAAATAAATACGCTTGTCGAAGAAAATATTGAATGGCTTTGTGAGCATTGTATTGTAGTGCATCAAAGAGGAAAAAATGCGCTTTTAGCGGAAACCTCATACAAAGAATATCTGCCATATGAATTTATCTACAGTGAAATGCCCCATGTTTTGGCTGCTGCCGATATCGTTCTTTCTCGAGCAGGTGCAAATAGCTTGAGCGAAGCCTTGGTTCTTCAAAAACCGATGATTCTCATTCCGCTCATGGGTTCTGGGACGAGGGGCGACCAAGTTGAAAATGCCCAAAATCTAGAAAAAAATAAGGCAGCGCAGGTTTTATTGGCTGAAGATGTACATGCTGACTCTTTGAAAAAATCGCTTTTGTTTTTTTTAGATAAAAAAAATAGAACAAACTATGCTGAAAATACAAAGAAAATGAATTCTATAGAAAAACCTGCACAGAAAATTGCAGAGTATCTTGCGAGAGAAGAGGTAAAAGGCCAATGCTCAATGGCTTAGATGTTTTTTTTATTTTAATTTCTCTTGTTCTTATCCTTTTGGATACGCTAAAAGGCTTTGTTTCCTCCTTTTTTAACAAGGCAGCCTTTGTTTTGGCGCTTTTATTCGCTTTTTTATTTTTTTCGTATGGGGCATTTTTTTACGGGCAGTTTATTCAGATTGGGTTTCTCTCAGCGCTTCTTTCCTTTGTATCAATCTTTGCTATTGTATTTCTCATCGTAAAAATTTTTCAAAGTCTAACAAAAAAAGTGTTTTTTTCAAATCCGATTATGGCAAGCTTAGATCGCTCTCTCGGCTTTTTATTTGGGCTTGTAGAAGCCTTTGTTCTTATTATTTTTATCTTGTATCTTCTTCAAGCGCAAAACATTTTTTCTGTAGACAGTTTACTGGGAAATAGTTTTTTTTATACGCTCTTGCAACCGATTTTGGGCTTCGAGCCCGTTTTAATTAAAGGATAGTTATGTTTGAAAATGTATTATATCAAAATGCGGTCGATCAGCTCATACAGGCAATTGAAAATAAAGACTTACCGCAGTCGCTTTTATTTTTTGGACCCTCATCGAGTGCAAAACTTACAACAGCTTTAGAGCTTGCGCGAGTACTTTCTTGCAAGGCTGCGGTAAAAGGGGAGTGGCTCTGTAGCTGTTCTTCTTGTGCGCAGCATAAACTGCTCGTGCATCAAAATCTTTTATTGCTTGGGCCACGGGAAACGAGCTTAGAGATTGCGGCGAGTGAAGCAAGTTTTTTGAAAGCGATTTCTCAAAATGCTGAGTATAAAGAGGCAACAAAGTTTTTGTTTTTGCGGAGTATTCGAAAGCTCTTATTGCGCTACCATCCTGTTTTGTTACAAGATGATGACCAAGCTTCGAAAGTTGCCTCGCATGTCTTGCAAATAAATGAATTGCTCGAGGAATTGGAACAAGGTCTTCATACGAGTGAAATAAAAGATATCCAAAAAATTACAGAAAGCCTTGTAGACCTTTCTGTAAAACTTGAAGCACAATATAGTTATGACAGTATTCCAGTTTTGCATATTCGAAATCTTTCCTACTGGGCACGTCTGACAAGTTCTGATGGAAAAAAAATTGTTATAATAGAAAATGCCGACCGGATGCTCGATGCTTCAAAAAATGCTTTGTTGAAAATTTTAGAAGAGCCGCCAAAGAATCTTACGTTTATTTTGCTGACGACAAATAGAAATGCGCTCCTACCGACAATTCTTTCAAGACTTCGCCCCTATTATTTTCAGGAAAGAAGGGAAGAAGAGCAAAAAGAGGTGATAGAGCGAGTTTTTCATTTGACCGCATCAAATATCGAAGATTTTTTACTTGGCTACTTGCCCGTTTCTCTTGAAATAATTCAGAATAATGCAAAAAAACTTTATGCTATGCTAGAAGGGAAAAGCCTTCTTGAGCTTGAAGGAATTATAAAAGACTTAGGCGGCTTAAAATCGCGCCTTGTTTTATCCTTGTTTTTTAATCAATTATTTTTATTGCAGCGTGAATCTATTCGCAATGCAGAAGAGGATAAAAAGGCCTTGGTGCTTGAAAAAACATATGAGGCGCTTTCTTTTATAAAAAGCTGCTATGAAAATATACGTTTTTTACGTCAAAATCCACAGTCGGCTTTTGAATCCTTGGCTCATTCTTTACTAAAAAACAAAGAAAAAGCTTTGTAAGCCCTAGGATTTTTACTTTGTTTTTTAAATTTTAGTCGGCAGAAAAATACAAAAGGTAGGTCTATGCGAAATTTTGTAAGAAGAGCTTCTCAAAAAATTTCAAAACTTTCAAACGAGCAACTCACTCAACTGGTTGAAAGTATCTATACTGAAAACGAAACCTTGGATTCAGTTATTGAGTCTTTAAGTATTGGTTTGCTTATATGCGATGTTGACTGGAAATTGCTTTTTGCAAACAAGGCTTCTGAGCGTTTTATGCCCTTTACGGTTCGCCTTTCTGAGTTTCGCTCTACAGATGCAGTCTTCGATCAAGAGGTGTGGAAATTTATCGCCGACTCCGATATTGCAGGTTTTTTGGAAAAAAATGCCGAAAAAACATATACGAGTCAAGATTTTACCCTGGAAACGAGTGGTGGTAACAGGCGTTTTGTAAATATTAGCACTATGCCCTTGGTGAGGGAAAAAAAACTCATCGGCAATATTATAAAAATCGATGATATAACTGAAAAGAAAAACGCGGAAGTTTTACTGCGCCGTATGGAAAGTCTTGCAAGTTTAACCAATCTTGCTGCAAGCGTTGCTCATGAGATAAAAAATCCTTTGGGAAGCATTAGTATTCATATACAACTTATACAAAAAATTGTACAAAAGGCACGAGAAAATAAAAATCTTCTTTTGGACAATGGGAAAATCGAAAAATATCTCGATATAACAACTGAGGAAATAGAACGTTTAAATAAAACTATTGTCGATTTTTTATTTGCGGTGCGTCCTATCAGTGCCCATCTTGAACTCATCGATGTTCATGCGCTTTTGCGGCACTTTCTTCCTTTTTTCCAAGCAGAACTCGATGAGAAAAAAATACGTTTAAAAACAGATATTCCAGCGGGTGAGCAAAAACTGCTCGTCGATGAAAAACTATTTAAACAATTGCTTATCAATCTTATACAAAATGCTATGGATGTTTTACCTGCAGGTGGTTGCATAGAGATTTCTGGGCAGCTTGAAAATAGCTCCTATGTACTTTTTCTTAAAGACAATGGAAGGGGAATCGCAGATGAAGACCTTCACAAGATTTTTGAGCCATACTTCACAACAAAGATAACGGGTACAGGGCTTGGTTTAACGATGGTCTATAAAATAATAAAAGAGTTTTCTGGCGATATTATCGTTTCATCAAAGCTTGGCGAAGGAACCGTTTTTAAAATGACCTTCCCACTTCCACAAATGGAGCGAAAATATTTGGATTATACAGGGGAATAAAATGAAGTTTAATATTTTAATAATAGATGATGAAAAAAATATACGAGAAGGGCTTGCAGAATCCATGGAACTTGAGGGCTATAATCCTATTTTGGCAAAAGACGGAAAGGAGGGCTTAGAGCGTATTTCTCGTGGCGATATAGACCTTGTTATAACTGATTTACGCATGCCGCTGGTAAGCGGTGAAGAAGTTCTGGAGCAGGTGAATGCACAAAGCCCCGGCTTGCCAGTGATTGTTTTAACAGGTCACGGTAGTATTGACTCCGCAGTCGATGCTATGCGAAATGGTGCTTACGATTTTTTAACAAAGCCCCTCAATCTCGATAGACTCGGCCTCATCGTAAAACGCGCACTTCAAAATCGCCAGCTCGTCTTACAACATCGAGAACTGCAACACGAACTTGAAAGTAAACAAACCTTTGAGTCCATTATCGGGAAAAGTGCCGAAATGCAAAAAGTCTTTGATATGGTGCGGAGAGTTGCGGATTCTAAGGCTTCTGTTTTGATAACTGGTGAGAGCGGGGTAGGAAAGGAGCTTATTGCAAATGCGCTGCATAATCTTTCAAGCAGAAAAGACAAGCCCCTTATCAAGGTGCATTGTGCCGCATTGACAGAATCGCTTTTGGAGAGCGAACTTTTTGGTCATGAAAAAGGCGCCTTTACGGGTGCTATTTCTAGAAAACGTGGGCGCTTTGAGCTTGCCCATGGTGGTAGTATTTTTCTAGATGAAATAGGTGAAATCGATCAAAATATTCAAATAAAGCTTTTGCGGGTTTTGCAAGAAAAAGAGTTTGAGCGAGTCGGTGGCGAGGAAACTATACAGGTAGATAGCCGTGTTATCGCCGCGACAAATAAGGACTTGGTCGAGCAAATAAAAAAGAAACAATTCCGCGAAGATTTGTATTATCGATTAAATGTCGTACATATTCATCTGCCGCCGCTTCGCGAGAGAAAAGACGATATTCCGCTTATGATTACCCAGTTTGTGCAAGAGTTTGCAGAAGAAAATAATAAAAACATCATCGGTATCGATGCGAAGGCACGAAGCCTTTTGTATAGCTATGACTGGCCGGGCAATATTCGTCAACTGCGTAACTGCATAGAAAGCGCTGTTGTTATGAGCCAGGGCGATACTATACAGGTGGAAGACTTACCGCCGACTATAGCAGAATCTCGGGGTGAAAACTCCCTGCATATTCCCTTGGGAATTACTATGGCCGAGGCTGAAAAAGTAATTATTTTGGAAAACCTTGCATTTTTTAAAGGAAATAAGTCTAAAACTGCAGATTCACTTGGAATTGGAAGAAAAACAATTCATCGTAAACTCGATGACTATCTCGCTACTGATGAAAGAGAAAGCCAAGAATAAATCTTATCTTGAAGAAATATTTTTTTTATGTCATACTAATCGGAAAAGAATAGGTGATTATAGAAAATCACAGCAGAAAAAAGGGGATTATTTTGTATAAACCAGTTGATCCAAAGGTGGATTTTTCAAAAGAAGAAGAGAAAATTTTAGAGTTTTGGAAAACAAACAATATATTTAAAAAATCAATAGAGCAAAGAGCAGAAAACGAAGAATATGTTTTTTATGACGGACCTCCCTTTGCAACAGGTTTACCACACTTTGGACATTTTATACCAAGTACCATAAAAGATATCATACCCCGCTATCAAACTATGAAGGGCTATAAGGTTGAGCGCCGTTTTGGCTGGGATTGTCATGGTTTACCAGTAGAAAATCTCATAGAAAAAGAACTCGGGCTCAATTCTAAAACCGATATAGAAAAATTTGGTATCGCTGCCTTTAATGAAGCTTGTCGCGACTCCGTTTTGCGCTATGTAAAAGAATGGGAGCAAACAATAACACGGCTTGGTCGCTGGGTTGATTTTGAAAACGACTATAAAACCATGGACCCCGATTATATGGAGTCTATTTGGTGGATAATGAAACAATTATACGATAAAAAACTCATGTACGAGGGGCATTATATTTTACCCTATTGCCCTCGTTGTGCAACAGTTTTATCGAATCATGAATTAAATCTCGGTGGCTATAAGGATGTTCACGACCCTGCAATTACGGTGCGCTTTAAAGTAAATGGAGCGACAAAAGAGCAACTGCGTTTTGATAAAGACTTAGTAAACGGAAACACCTATTTACTGGCATGGACAACAACTCCTTGGACACTGCCCTCCAACCTTGGGCTTACTATGGGTCCTGAGATTGACTATGTAAAAGTACAAGATGGGGATGATTTTTATATCTTGGCGAAAGAACGCCTATCTGCGTACTATAAAAGCGAAGAAGAATATCGCATTGTATGGGAAAAGAAGGGGATTGAGCTCCTAGACTTGCAATACGAACCGCTTTTTTCATATTTTGCTTCACTAAAAACAAACGAAGATGGCTCAAAGGGAGCATTTCGTGTGTTTAACGGCGACTTTGTGACTACCGGTGATGGTACCGGCATTGTCCATACCGCACCTGGCTTTGGTGAAGATGACAATAGAATTTTCAAAGGAACAGGTGTTCCCGTTGTTTGCCCCATAGATGCTGAATGTAAATTTACTGAAGAAGTTTCAGATTATACTGGTCGCTTTGTAAAAGATAGCGACAAGGACATTATCGAACAATTGCGCTTAGAAGGCAAACTCGTAAAGCGCGAGCAAATCTTGCACTCCTATCCGCATTGCTGGCGTTGTTCAAGTCCCCTTATTTACCGAGCTGTTGGTTCATGGTTTGTTGGAGTTGAAACTTTCAAAGACTCCCTCCTCAAGGCAAATGCGCAAATTAAGTGGCAACCAGGACATATAAAAGCCGGGCGATTTGGGAAATGGCTCGAAGGAGCAAGAGACTGGGCAATTAGCCGAAACCGTTATTGGGGAAATCCCATTCCTGTATGGAAATGTGAGTCCTGCGATAATCAAATCTGCGTAGGAAGTCGTGATGAGCTAAAAGAGCTCTCCGGCATCTATCCCGAAGACTTACACAAGCATTTTGTCGATGAGATAGATATTCCTTGTTCTTGTGGCGCCCAAATGCATCGTATTCCAGAGGTTTTAGACTGTTGGTTTGAGTCAGGTGCAATGCCCTATGCGCAAAATCACTATCCATTTGAAAACAAAGAATATTTTGACAGCCATTTTCCCGCAGACTTTATTTCAGAAGGCTTAGACCAAACACGCGGTTGGTTTTATACCCTCACTGTTTTGGCTGCAGCCCTCTTTGATAAACCTGCTTTTAAAAACTGCATTGTAAACGGACTTGTTCTTGCTTCCGATGGCAAAAAAATGTCAAAAAGTTTACGAAATTATACAGACCCAGCAGAGGCTGTTGACCAGTTTGGTGCAGATGCAATCCGCCTTTTTTTAATGCATTCAGCTGTAGTAAAGGCAGATGATCTCAAATACAGCGATGATGGTGTAAAAGATGTTTTAAAAAGCGTTTTAATTCCCTTGTGGAATAGCTATAGTTTTTTTGTAACCTATGCAAATATCGATGGCATTCAAGCAGAAGCTGATTTTACGCATCTGCCTTCAAATCCACTCGACCGCTGGCTTTTATCCATAACACAAAAACTCATTTACGATGTTACTCATGCAATGGAAGACTACGATCTTTCAAAGGCAATCGACCCCATTGTTTTATTTATCGACCAGTTAAATAATTGGTATATTCGCAGAAGTCGCAGACGATTTTGGAAAAGCGAAAATGATATGGATAAAACCGAAGCATACAATACGCTGTATTATGCGCTTAAAACCTTTGCCTTAGTAAGTGCACCTTTTATCCCCTTTGTTACAGAAACAATGTACTTAAACTTGCGCACGCAAAATGAACCTGAATCATTGCACTTAAATGACTATCCTATTTACAACGAAAAGATGCGAGATTTAGACCTTGAGTTTAAAATGGATACAGTGCAAAAAGCGGTTTCAATGGGACGTTCATTGCGCTATCAATTTAACTTAAAAATCCGTCAACCGCTAAAGAGCGTTGAGTTTGTTACAAAAAACCCAGATGAAAAAGCGGTGCTTTTAGAAATGGAAGAAAGCATTCGTGAAGAGCTCAATGTAAAAAAAGTCGTCTTTCATGAACGAGAGGACGAACTTGTCGAATACAGGGCAAAGGCAAACTTCAAAACTTTGGGCAAGAGTCTTGGTCCCTTGATGAAGGCTGCCTCAGTTGAAATTGCAAAGCTCAGCGCTGATATTATTCAATCTATCTTAGATGGTTCTACGATTAGCATAGAAGTTGGCGGAAAAAACATTGACTTAGATGAGTCTTCGATTATAGTTGAAAGAATTGAAAAGGCACAATTAAAAGTTGTCAATGAAGGCACGCTCACTGTAGCCCTCGACTCTGAAATAACAGAAGAGCTGCAAATGGAAGGTATGGTTCGAGACTTGGTGCGCGGTATTCAAAACCTTCGTAAAGAAAGCGGCTTCGACGTTACCGACAGAATAGAACTTTTAGTGCATGGACCAGAGCCATTAAAAAAAGCCTTTGATGCGTTTTCTGACTATATTGCGAGTGAAACACTTGCAACAAAGATAGATTGGCAAGCGCTTTCAATGAGCACTTCTATAGAAGCAGGAGATACTGCTTGGGAGGTAAAAATTGAAAAAGCCTAGGATCTGTTTTTTTACAGTCCTACTTATTCTCTTTTTACTCAATACATTTTTTTTTAGTTGTAAAACTATTTCTACAAAAATTCCCCAAGACCCATTTATGGTTCTCGGGGATTCTTTTTCTCTCTATACAGCCCTCGATGCGAAACGAGATAAATATACTCTTCGACAGCTCATACTCTCTTTTTTTCCTGAGCTTTCAGAAAAAAATCAAGAAGCTCTTTTATTAAAAATAAGTACTATGTATATCGGTTTTTCTTTAGACACAAAAGAATTTTCCCTTGTTGTTGAAGGCAATTTTCCCGCCTTACTTAAAAGCCAACTCAATAAAAAAAATGGCTGGGAAAAAAAACGCTATTCTCCTGAAAGTGTTGGACTAGCACAAAATTTTTTCTTACATACAGATGGCATTGCATTAGCCTTCGTTCATAAAAATCTCTTATTTATTTCAAATAACCAGATAGAGGCAATGCTCGAGCGTTTTTCTCTCACAAATCGTATAGCTATTCCTGGAGGAATAGAGGGTATTTCGAACGAAGATTACAATTATCTCAAGCTACGGCAGGCGCTTCAAGAAGAAACTATACTCTTGTATATAAAAGAGCCTAAAACACTTTTAAGCCAGTTTTTACCCTTTGATAGCGATTTAGCCCTTGATTATATGCTCGTCTACGCAGAAGAAAAAGAAAGAGACTATAGCTTAACAATTGATTTTGTTTTTACAGATACAAGGGCTGTGAGACCCGCGCTTTTATTGTTTAAGATTGCTTTTTATAATTATGATGTTTTTATTGAACAAATAGCAGAAAATCAAGTGCAAGTAAAAAATATTAGTTTTAATCTATGGGATGGTATTCAATAATATAAAGGAAGGTATATATGGATTCAAAGGTTATTCTAAAAGCTGAATCACTCGATGGTTACTTAACAGAAAAAGATTTGTCGTATCTGAAAGAGATGGATATTCTCTATGAAAGAGTTATGAAATCTTTTCAGGCAATTGCCCAGGGCGGTTTTAGCAATACTATTGCGCAAGAAGAAAAAAAAGTCATAGAACTCTTCAATGAAATGGGTCATATTATGCAAACGATTTGCACGGAAGTTCCTGCGATGCAAGTGTATTCCTTTATAACAACTGAAGAAAGTCATGCGGAAGCTTCTCGCGTCATTGCAAAACTTCGAGATATTCGAACCGGACATCAAGAATTTTTATACTATACCCAAAGAGCCTACGAAATGCTTTTTCGCCTTGCCTATTCTGGTTACCATAGCGATAATAAAAATTACCTTGTGGTAAAAACACCTGTAACAGCTCCTGTTCAAAACTATTCTGTGCACAAGATTCCAGATATCGATCATAAAATAGAAAATACAGTTATGTGTGTAATGTTGCGCGGTGCTTTGCTTCCGTCCATGATTATGTCAAAAGAAATTGAAGAATATTCTTCTCATGGCTATGTTACTCCCTTTGCCTTGTTTAAAATTAAACGTGATGACTTAAAAAAAGAATCCAACATGGAGTATATTCTAGATTTGAAAAATTCTTTTTTTAATTTGGAAGATTTACATGGGAAAGATTTAATCTTTGCTGACCCAATGAATGCAACCGGCGGCTCTCTTGTAACCGTTATAAAATACCTTCAAGACCAAGGGGTAAAACCAAAGTCCATTAAGTTTTTTAACGTGATAGCAGCATTGAAGGGAAGTTTGCGTGTTGTTCGAACGCTCGAAAATTGTACTACCTATACGCTTTGGATGGACCCAGTACTAAACTCTTCTGCCTATATTATGCCAGGCTTAGGTGATGCAGGAGATAGGCTTAACGGACGAGATAATGATGAAAACCCAAGAAATATAATTCAACTCCTTGCAGATTATGGCTCAAATATTTCTGGTTTGTATCGCTCACAGTTGCGTGAAATAGAACAAACGGTTTTGGGAAATCGCTAAACCATTTTATAAAAGAGGTACATTTGAAAAAGAAACAGATAGTTCCTATTTTAATTATATGGATCGTTTTGCTTTTTTCCCTTTTTTCTTGTGCTACATCTACTGCGTTGCGGGAATCCCTTGCTTTCGAATATTTTACTTTAGCTGAGGAATATTACGAACTTAAAAAATGGGATAAAGCACTAGAGTTTTACACAAAGAGTAGTCAAAGTGAAAACGTATATACTAATTCTTTGTATAAGATAGGCCTTATTTTTGTTGAACAAAAAAAATATGATAAAGCTGAAAATGTATTTGACGACCTATTAAAAAAAGATACAAAAAATGCAACAATACTTTCTCAACTCGCTTTTGTTAAATCAAAACAAAAAAAATTTCTAGAGGCAATTCTTTTATACGAGAACATTCTTTTAATGTATCCCATGGATCAAACAACGAAGAAAAACCTCGCGCTTGTGTATTGGTATAATGGCGATACGGAAAAAGCTCGTAGTATACAGAAAGAGCTCATAGATGAAAATCCCCTGGATACAAGCTTGAAAGATTTATTGAAAGAAGATGAAGGCAATAAAGCTGGCTAAAGATAAAACTACAGTTGTTTTTCTATAGTGTATTATAGACGTAATCTTTATATTTATCTGGATTTGCTTTGAATGCTATAATCGGGTCTTCTTTTTCGGTTAAAGCTTTGTCAATTGCCTGTTGTGCTTCTTTCAAAATTCTTGTTCCTGGGATAATACGTAAAGAGCGTGTCGAAATACCAATGGCAATTTTTACATCGCAATTTTTTAGTATTTCATCTAAGGCAATATAGAGTTCTTCGGCAAGTGTAAGCGCTTTTTCTACATTTAAATCTTGGTAGATGCAAGCAAATCCATCTTGACCGTATTCAAAAATAAGGTCTCGAAACTTAAAAGCTTCGAGCAAAACCTTTGAAATAAACTCTGTATACGCGGGATAATGCTCTATACCAGCTATCTTGATGAGGACAAGGGCGAGGTCTTGTTCGGATGAGCTGGCTCGTATAAGTTCAGAGTCGAGTCGCGGTTCTAGGTAGGATTCCCAGCCAAAACCCGTTTTTTCTGAAAATAATCCGAGGGGGTCGGAAATTGTTTTACCTCGGATTTGAAATTTCGTATATTGTTTTTTATTTTCTCTATCCGTTAAGGTATCTGGTTTTAGTTGCATTTCCAAAGGAGCAGTAGCAATCGAATCATTTTTTTCTATATCTAAGGCAAATTCTGAATCGCTTATAGGATCATTATGTAAAAAAGCATCAGTATCTGTTTTGTAATCGAAATCAAAGTCTAAATCAAAGTCATTTTTTTGAAAATCATTGTAAAAATTGGAATTCTGAGAATCTTGAAATGCAATTTCGCTTGTAGGAAAACTATCGGACTCTGTGCGATTATTTTTCTGTAAAATTTTGTTTATAATAATTGTTAAAAAAACAAAAAGAGTGGTAAGAAAAAGTATAAAAAAGCTTTTTTTTGCTAGGTCATGAATGAGATAAGGACTGACGTGATACAGGGCAAATGTAAGAGTGATAGGCTCATTATTATGAAGTAAGGAAGAACTATATACCGAAATAAGTGGAGATTGTGTTTTAAGTATGTTTTTACTGTTATCATCTTGTGATAAAAAAGATGTATTCTTCGGATAAGAAAAAAATCCATTATGTTCTGTTTCTACAAGTACAAGGGCTATATTAGGAAACATGTCAAGAACGGCGATAAAGCCTTGCATAAAATTATCATTTATGCCGTCAAATTCTTCAATGAAATCGAAGGCTTTTTGTGTTAAATCAGTACATTGCACAATAATGTTTTCTCTACCTTGCTGTGAATAGGAAATCATTTTAAAAGTAAAAAAGGCAATAGCAAATAGATACATAGTAATTGCAAAAAAAGCAATAAAGATAGTTGTACTTCGATTCATACGCATTATTATAATTGCCTATGAGAAGATTTGCAAGCTTCTTTTCTAAAAAAAAGCATTATTGTAGATATAAAAGTGACTTAGTCAAAAATGAAACTGTATTTTCTTTGAGTTCTAGAAAGGATGTTTTTGTTTGTTTTTTTTGAAATGCGAGAAATTCTTTCAGTGAGATCTCTCTGTAAAGCTCGTTTATTTCGGCAGAAAAAGGTTGCGCTTCAAACTCAAGTGTAGATAAAAGCTTTATGGTATTTTCAAGGTAGCTTTTTATTCCTTTCACGTCTATTGTTTGAACTGTTTTCTTGCCTTCGGGGGAAGGACTTTCTTGTCTTTCTAAAAGAATCTGAACAGCCTCATTCTCTGATATATCTTTTATAGCCGGAAAGGAGTTAGAAAAATCCTTATTTTCTGCTTTAATTCTATAAATTTTATTTTTGCTTGCGTGAATATTTTTAAACCAGTTTTCATATAAGGCGAGGCTTCCGTTTCCAGTGTATGCTGCTTTAGTTATTCTATCCTCTTTAGGTTTAATTCGAGAATCACGAGGAGCATTATAGTTTTCAAGAGCATTTGGCTGAGAATGAGGATAGTTTTTTGTATTGGCAAGGTCGAGACCTAGAAAAAAAATATCTTTTTCGCTGGAATTTTGTGAAAAATCTAAGGCGGTGCCGCTTACCGTGCCGCATCGTAAGGCAGCTTGTGAAGAGAGGAAGGTTTTTTTTATAACCTGATGAGAAAGTCCGTCGCCATAATCAATAAAATGAAGGAAGTTCTTGTGAAGAATGTTATAGGGAAGGGCAGCTTCTAAAGAAGCAATGAAGATGGTGTTTTTAAATTGCTCCCCATATTTTTCTAGGTGCATTTTTGCCCAAAAGCCACCGTCAGTTGTAAAACAGACATTGGGTTCTATCTTGTACTTAGAGAGTACAGGCATGGAAGATGAAAGCGCTATTAAAAACATTCTGTCTTTATGCTTTTGTAAAAAATCTATCGTTTTTGTTAAAGAAGGACCGGATGCAATGATACAGACTGGTTTTTCTATTCTAAAAGCTGGTATTATTTTTTTTGCGTATTTTATGTTTCGAAATGTATTTGTATTCCATTTTTTTGTAAAAAACAAGCGTGTTCCTAAAACATCACGTGAAGTATTAAAAAAAATACGTAAAATTTCCAAGGTTTTTTGGCATTCTTCGGGAAAAAGTCTTTCACTCGTTGGCCAAATTATAACTTCGGTAAAAAGACTTCCTTCTTCACCTATGATTTTAAAAAGTTCATTTCCAAGCTTGGAAGATGTCCCTGTGAAATAAAAATCCCAAGGGATCTCCCGAAAGGCTTTGTGATCAAAAAATTCTATAGCAATAAAACGAGCATTTGGAAAGCGTTTTTTCAAAAATGAGTAGCTATGTCCCCCAAAAGGTGCAATAAAAATAATATAGCGAGGTTCGCTAGAAAAAGAAAGCGTTTTTACAAAGCGCTCTGCTTCTATGGTTGGATTATAACTTGAATGAATAAATTGCCTATTCCATAGACAGATTTTCTGATTATTTTTTGACTTCGTAAAACTTAGATTCACCTTAGCCCTATCTCGCGTTGAATTGATTTGAATCGATGAAATTTGTTGAATTAAATACATTGTTTGGAAAAAAAGTGTCGATTTTATCTAGGTCATTTAATGAAAAATATTTAGTTATCTCAAAAGCACTTACTGTTGAAGAGTGTAGGTAGTCTGAAAAGAAATTTTTTAGAAGTATCAAAAGCATTTCTATATCAATGTTCTGATTGGAAAATACAACAAGGATACATGAGTTTTGTGAGAGAAAGGAAAAACCTGGTTTAGGTAGCACTGTATTGCATAAAATCAGAACAAGTTCTTTTATTTTTTCTAAGCCAGATTCTGAAATATTTTCATTTTTTTCTAGGATTTTGTTTTCTAACTGAATAAAATGGGCAAATGAATAAATAGCTAAACCTTGCTGAAACACATTTTTGGATATAATCGGTTTGTTTTGTTTAAGGGCATCTATTGAGGTAAAAAGTCTATCGATAAGTTGTATAAAGTCAAAAATCTTTCTGTCATTTATCAATAATGTATTATGTTGCCTTGATTTATTGCTAGACGAAAAAAAATAAATATAGGAGTTATCATCTGTATTATATTCCTTAAAGTATAAAGAAAGATTTTCATTTAGTTCTGTAGGAAAAAATTGATAAAAGGCGGCAAAGTCATTAGATGAAAAATGATTCCATGTATTTTTTTTTGTTAGAGTGCCATCCCAAAAATCCTTAGAAGAATCGAATAGCTTCATTTTTGTGAGATTAAAGGCGTATATAATTTTATATTGTTTTTCTTCCTTTTTTAAAATTCCTGAAAAAACGAATTCATGTGTTTCTGAAAAATCCTTAAAGAAGACATGGCTTTCATCGAGTAAAAGTGAGTTTTTGGGAAAAATAGGTTTAGATTTTGCAAAAGCAAGTTTTTCAGCCTTTGAAATAAGTCCGCCTGTCTTTTTATGAGACGGTTTTTTTGGTTGAGCTTCTACTTTTTGCAATAAACCCATTTACACAAGTCCTAGTTCTGTAAATAATTTTTTATAGACAACAAAGTTTTCAGATTTTGCAAACTCTTCGATTTTATCTTCTGGGAGGTTTTCTAAAAGTTGGTCCATATAGACTAATACAGATTTTATATCTTCTTGCATTTGTTTATCTTTTATATCCTTTATAAGAGAATCTGTAGTAGGCTCTTCTATTTCTGATATAGATTTATTTTCTTCTAAACTTGGACTTTCTTCTTGAGTTTCGATATCCCATTGGTCGCTATTGAAAATCTCATCAGTGGGTTCATTGTAAGAATTTTCATCATCAATTTCTGGTTCTGTTTCTTCAGAAATTGTCTCAGATGGATCTTCTTCAATATCGATCACAATCTCGTCTTCAAAATCCTCTATGGCGTTTATTTCAGAGTCTTCAAAGTTATTGTCTTGGTTGTCGATAGGGACTTCTAGTAAATCGCTGTCAGCAGAAGGCACAACGAGGTCAGAGCTATCCATTGTGATAGTATCAATTAATTCTTCGTTGTTAGCCACAATTGTGTTTATGTCTAATTCTTCTTCACTTGGTTCTATTAAGTTTTCTTCAAAAAATTCTTCCTCAAGCTCTTCTTCATCGAGAGAAATCTCGGTTTCGTCATCGAGAGAAATCTCGGTTTCTTCGTCGAGGGAAAGCTCGGCATCGTCATCGAGGGAAATTTCGGCTTCGTCATCGAGAGAAAACTCGGCATCGTCATCGAGAGAAATTTCGGCCTCTTCATCGAGAGAAATCTCGGCATCTTCGTCGAGAGAAATCTCGGTTTCGTCATCGAGGGAAATTTCAGCTTCGTCATCGAGGGAAATTTCGGCTTCGTCATCGAGAGAAAACTCGGCATCGTCATCGAGAGAAATTTCGGCCTCTTCATCGAGAGAAATCTCGGCATCGTCATCGAGAGAAATCTCGGCATCTTCATCGAGGGAAATCTCGGTTTCGTCGTCGAGGGAAATCTCGGCTTCTTCATTGAGTGCAAACTCGGCATCTTCGTCGAGAGAAATCTCGGCTTCGTCTTCGAGAGAAAGCTCGGTATCTGTCAGTGGCGTTTTTTCTGTAAAATCAGCATTTATTAAAATATTGTTTAATTCATCACCAGAGAGTGCTATTACCTCATCTTCTTCACTTCCGGAAAAAAAACCATTGGAAATATCTGCTTCCGTGCTTGCTTTTTTTTCTGTAGAACACGCGAGTTCTTTTTTTAGTTCGCTTATTTCGGTCCTTAAAGAAGCAATTTCATTAGCAATTTGTTCTAATAAAAGCTTTTCTGTATTTTGTGTTTTTTCAACCGTATTGCGTTCTTCTAAGAGAGTATTGTCGATGCTCATACTCAAATCGAGGTCTGAATCAACATCAAAATGTTCAAAGCTTTCCATCGTGTCGAGGGAGTCATCAAAATCTTCGCTCATACTAGCTAAATTATCAATTTCATTGATTGAATCTAGATTGTCGTTGTCGAGCTTATTGTCTACTTCTATTTCTGTTTTTTCTTCATACAGTGCATCTTCTATATCCGTGGATATAGCTTCACTTGAGTCATCTTCTGGCATATCTATTTCTATGGATATTTCATCGTCTTCATCTTCAAAAAAAATTTCAGTCTCGTTTATTTCTTGACTGTCTTCATCTAAATTGAATTGGATTGTTTCATCAAGTTCAATATCAGTATCGATAGAAGTATCAGTGCTATCTTCCATTGCCACTTCAGTTTCAGCATTCTCTAGAATAGTATCATCTTCTTCGATATCGAGGTTCTCATCCATGGCGCCTTTTTCGCCTAAATTGAGGTTTTTTTCTTCATCTAAAGGGCTTGTTTCATTTACGATTGCTGATTCAGTTTCCTCAGAAAAGTTTTTTTTTGTTGAGGTATCTTCTGTTCCATCGATTATTTCTACATTTTCTAAAATGTCGTCTAATTCATCAAATTCCATCGTATCTCCCTTTTTTGACCGTGTTAAAACAGTATACTCTTCAGTTGTGTTTTTTTCAAGGTCTTTTTTTGTGGTGAATTTTTGATTATTCAAAAAGAGGGGTATATCATCTAAATCATTTCCCTCTTGATTTTCATGAGTGTTTGCTTTTACTGGTGTTTTTTCTGTTTCTGAGCTGCTCTTTTCTTTGTTGTCATCGTCAACACGAACAGTAATATTGTAGGTTGGTTTGGGTTTTGTATCTTTATGCACTTCAGCTTCTATGAGAGACGGACTAGATTCTTCAAGAGAAGATAGCAAGTCATCAAATTCAATTACTTCTTCATAAGCAACTGCTTGAGGAGAAGTTTTTTCTGTTTCAACTAATTCATCTGCATCATTAAATAATTCGTCAACATTAAATGTTTCAAACTCTGCGTCTGAATCAGATGTGTAAAAAATTTCTATATCTTCTGAAGGATTTGATATAGTTTCGCTTGCAAAAACATCATCAAAGACAAGGTCTATGTCTATAGGAGCTTCTTCAAAAATATTTTCTTCTTTGTTTTTTTCATTCGTTAAAAAATTATCCACATGTAAAGATTCTGTGCCACTAAGAAAATCGTCAATGTTTATTTCGTCGCTCATAGATTTAGAAGGTGAATCCATTGAGTCATCATCCATAAAAGAAGAAAGATCTATCTCGCCATCTGAAAAATCGTCGAGAGAAATGTCTTCTGTTTTTGGCTGTTCTGCACTGTCATTTTCATCAAAAAAAGCTGAAAGATCTACTTCTCCGTCAGAAAATGTCTCAAGAGATACATCCTCTGCCGCAGTTTCTAATGTTTCTTGGTCTGAGAAGCTTTCTGTTTCCAAAAGGCTAGACATTTCTTCATCAAAAAAATCTTCTTTGCTTTGTTCAATAAAGTCAGAGAAATCATCTTGTATATTTTCTTCAGTAATACTGAGGGAGGCTGATTCAGCAACCTCTGCATTTTTTCCCGTGTCAAAGCTATCGTCGATTGGAATAAAATCATCCGACATGTTTTCAGACATATCTTCAATTTCTATTTCTGTGGGTTCTGTTTTTTCATCTAAAAGAGGTGTTTTTTTAAGCCACACACCGTATTGGTCAATCTTATTATTTTCTTCCAAAGACATATCTTACTCCATAAATAGATAGTTTTATTATTCTTTAAAAGTATCGGCCGTTTTTCTAAAAAAAACACTCATACTTATAAATATGTAGAACTAGTATAACACATATTTTTTTTTAAGAAAACAAAAAAATATGCCGTTAGATATAATATGAGAATAAAACGCATTTTAATTTCCATAGCCTTGGGAACGCTCTGCTATGTGGGTATATCTTTTGTATTTGGTGAAAGCGGTGTTTTGGCAGAAAAGCAGCTAATAGAACAAAAAGACATGTTAGTGGCAAATATAAATACAATTCAAAAAACACAGGATAGTCTTATTTTAAAACAAAAGGCATTGACTGAAGATACTGAGGTTATAGCCTCCTATGCAAAACAGATTGGCTATATCTCAGAAGGTGAAACTTTGCTCAAAATTTCTGGGATTCCAAGCAATAAAGCAAAACAGCACGAAATAGGTAAAAAATACCTTAAAACTGAAATCTTTTTTGTAGAAGAGCGGATAAGTAAGACTTGTGGTATTGTCATTTTTATTTTAACTTACCTTGTTTTATTCTTGTTTTCTCTTAAAAATAAATCTTTTTCAAATAAAGAAGAAAGGTTTTTGCATGCGTATTCTTAAAAACGATAGTAAAAGCTATACTTCTATTCTTAGTGCTTTGGAAAAAGACAAGGTTATTGTTTTGCCAACCGATACAATTTATGGCTTTTCGGGAAAAATAAATACAACAAAGGAAAAAATCCAGGCAATAAAGGGACGAGAAGAAAATAAGCCCTTTATCGTGCTCATAGAAAAACCAGAAGATATTTCTCTGTTTAGTGATATTCGCCCACATCAGGATTTGCTTGCCTTATGGCCGGGTGCTCTAACAATTATTCTTCCCTTGCGAAATAGCGAAGAAAGCATTGCACTTCGCTGTCCAGGGGATGCGTGGCTACGAAAACTTATTGCGGATCTAAAAAGTCCACTGTATTCTACAAGTTGTAATAGAAGCGGCTTGCCGCCATTAAGCGATATTGATGAAATTGAAAAAGAATTTTCCAAAGAAGTCGCTTTAATTGTTGAAGATCCTTCGAGTGGCTCAGGCTTAGCTTCTACGATTGTTTCTATAGAAGAGCATTCTGTAAAACTAATTCGCCAAGGCTCTCTTATGCTTCCTGCGTATCTGTTTTAAGGGCTTGATTTTTGCCTATATGTATTATAGCAAAAAATAAAACTCCGGTAAGATAATCTGCAAAAAGGATAAAAACAGAGATATAGCCACCAAGCCAGTAAGCTGAAGCTAAAAATATGCAAATAATTGCTTGTAATAGGTACAATATAACCATCGTCGAACGAGAAGAAAAACCGAGTAACATAAGTTTGTGGTGAATGTGAAATCTATCGGGACTGTCAATGCGCCTTTTTTCACGGAGCCTCCGCCAAATCGCAGCAATGGTGTCAAAAATGGGTATCATCAAGACCGCAATAGCATAGGGCAGGGATATGGTTGGCATGGAGCCCTTGCTGCTAAGTAGAGGAAGGACTGCAAGAACAAAGCCTAAAAACTGACTGCCTCCATCTCCCATGAAAATTTTCGCCTTGGGTAAGGGCCAGTTAAACAGCAAAAAACCGAGTATCGCACTTGCAAGTGATAAACAAATAAAAATAGCTGCAATATTGTCAGACTTAAAAAAAATAAAAGCAAAGGTCAAGGAAGCAAAACTTGCAATACCACCACAGAGTCCATCAATACCGTCTATTAAATTGTATGAATTTGTAACGCCAATAATCCAACAAAAAGTAATTATGTATGAAAAAAAAGAAAAATTTAGATAAAAGACAGAGCTTATAGCTATTCCAGTGAATTTAAAGCCACCGATGAGTACGAGTATGGCAGCAATGACTTGAATCAGAAGTTTTAACTTTGCAGAAAGTGCTTTCAAATCATCGATTATTCCCATAGCTGAGATACAAAGCCCTGCTCCGAGTAGATACCAAATATTTTGCTGTATTGTAGAAAAAAGACCACTAAAATAGAGGATTGCGAGTGCAATTGAAAAACCGATTGTTATACCTATGCCGCCGAGACGGGAAATTTGCCCTGTGTGCACTTTTCTATCATCTATTCTATCAAATAAGTTTCGTTTTTTTGATATTTTTATGATTATAGGCATGGAAATAGTAGAAATACCAAAGGCTATAATTAAAGCAAGTATATAAAGCGTCATACCGTCCCTCTTATTTTTTTATCAAATTGATTATAGGACAAAATTATTAAATTGTCTATGTTTTTAAGAGATAGAAAAAAGCAAAATAATTATAAACGCTATGCACAAGAATGGGAAAAAAAAGAGAGCTAGTATAGTCTTTTAAAACAAAAAGTATGAGGGAACTTAAAAAGGCAAAAATAATCGAATAGAAACCTGCGTAGGAATGTGCGAGGGCAAAAAGGAGAGAAGAAAAAACTATTGCAAGAAGTTTTATAAAACGACTTTGTTTTTTTGCTTTTATTGTAAAAAGATAAAAAACTTTGTCAGGAATATAGGCTCGAAATAAAACTTCTTCAAAGCTTACCAAAATAGGGATAAAAAAAAGATTTTGCACAAAAAGGCTTGGTTTTATATAGCTTTTTTCTTGAACTGGTAGGGATACAGAAAAAATAAAAGAAAGCCATAAGAGCAAGATAAGGCTTACAATAGAGACAAGGATGGGCTTTTTTTGTGTTTTTTTTTCTGTTTTATTCTTTTTATTGAGTATAAAAAGGAGGAAAATTGAGAAGAAAAGATAGATAACAAAAGAGAAAAATTCTTTAGTATTTGTAAAAGTCGTCATTTCTTTTGAAAGAATACTGGGGAAAACAAATAAAATGAGAATAATAAAGAATTCACTTATTTGATAAAAAAAATGCTGAATTTTCATAGCTTATGTGTTATTATACTACCCTAGGAGAATAATGTGTATAACCTTATTGTTATTATTATTTTTATTGTAATAATTTTTTTGATCGCAGCAATATTAAGACATTTTAAAGACATGATTCGTTTTTTTTCTATGGGTTTTGATTCTTCCTTTAAATTTCGTCAAATACATATGTTATGGACACTTGCGAAGAATGCTGGTCTAGAAGATCCGACATCACTTTATTTTTCTATACCGGTTCTTGATAGAACGATTAGTCAACTTTTAACAATTGCCCGAGCACGGGGACAGGATAAAACAGACTCTTTCAATGCCTTTTTGACTAAGCTCTATGAGTTTCGAACTGAAGTGGAATTAAGTTTGGGAAAAAAAGGTTTAGAAAGCACTAAAGAGCTCGATGTAGGACAAGTGTTACGAATTATTTTAACAGGTAAGGGCGTTTTTAGTTCAAAAATCCTTGCAAATGGGAGAAATCTCATTATCGAAGTGCCGAAAAAAGACAAGACTATTTTGATTACAGGCTTAGATTGGATTGGGAAAGATATATCGGTATATCTATGGAGAAAAAATGATGCTGCCTATGTGTTTGACACAGCGGTTTTAGACAGTTCTTTGTATAATGGGCAAAATGTTTTGTATTTGGCACATACCAGAGCACTTATGCGCACACAAAATAGAAAATCCATTCGTGTGCCTTGTAAGATTCCCGCGCAGATCTTTATTGTTAACCTTGCAGTAAGTGACCCTTTTGCGATGGAGAATAGCCAAGGTTTAAAATGTATGCTTGAAGATATTTCAGAAACAGGAGCGCTTATTCGTATCGGTGGAGAGGGTTTAAAGGATATGGAAATTAAATTACAATTCCAATTAAATGATTCACTCGTTATTATGGCTGGACTCGTGAGAAATGTAAAATATGATGCGAAATTAAATCAATCCTTACTGCATTTTGAAGCAACCTTAATAAATCCTTCTATGAAAAACACTATTTTAAGCTATGTATATAATGTGTTACCTCAAGAAGAAAAAGATGTTTTAGATGTAATGAACCTTATAGAAGAAGATGAAAACCAAGTTAGTGAAGAGGCGGAAGGGCTGGATAAAGAGATTGACTTTGGTGATACTGAACTTGGAGAAACTATGGATATGCCTACTGAAGCATTCTTTCAAGGAGAAATGGAATGAAAAAACTATATTTTACTATACTTTTCTTTTTATCAACTGTTTTTTTATTTGCAGATTTTTCACAGGAGCAAAAAGCCTTTGTGAGCAGCAGTATACAAGATAAGGTTTCTATTCTAAAAAAACAAATAGCAATCCTAGAAAAAGATTTACCCTTACTCGATATGGCTTTGGACTTTTGCTTGACAAATGCTTCTATTTTATCCGATTCTACGCATCTTCATGACTTACTTTTTGTCAGTTTATATGCTCTCCCTCAAGATAATCTTGAGCCCTATGACTCGGCACTTAAAAAATTGTTTTTTCTCTACAACAAGGAAGAAATTCGCGTTGAAATCTTAAACCTTTTAACAAAAATTGCTATAAGTGAGGCTTTTTTTACAGAAAATCTCTATAATTTTCTCTTTGAAGAAATAGAAAAAGACTATAGCAGGCGATCAAATAAATCGATATTTGCCAGTTTGCAGTATCTTTCTTCGATTCAAGACCTTGCCTTTTTTAATAAAATTTATCCCTTATTGAGTAAAAATATTGATTTTGAATTGAAAAAGAATATTGAAGAAGTTTTAGCTCTTTCTATAGAAAACTATAAAAATGATTTACTAGAGAGGATTTCAACAACGACAGCGCAAGAAAAAAAGCTTATTTTAAGCATTTTAGGTCGAAATCCCCATTTAAATTTATTTTTTAAAGCGGAAGTTGCAGAAAACCTCTTAAGAGCGACAATAATAAGTATAGGTGATAATACAGGTGCTGAACGTGAGAGCCTTTTAAAAGAATTCTATGAGGTTCAAATGGAGTCGGTGCGTATTATCAAAGAAGCGAAATGGACACGAGCTGCGAGCCTTGTTGCAGGCTATTTTCCGATTGCGGTTGAACAGTATACTGCTTTTCTTATAAGTAAGGATGAGCTTTTGGAAGTTATGGACTCGTTAACCTTGCTTGCAACAAGTGAAACAGGAAGGGCTTTGTCAGATTATCTGGCAGTTTTAAACAAAAAAACTGAAAAGACCGGATTATTTGATGAAGAAATCATGCTCCATTTAATATCAGCGCTTGCACAACTGGGAGAAAAAACCGCTTTTGACAACTTACTCTATGTTATCTTACATGAAGGCTATCCTGACTCAATTATCAGTGCATCTAAGGAGGCTTTGGCAAAGCTTAATTGGTAGTGCTAAAAATACAAGTCTTATAGAAAAACTTGCCCTTGTAGTTATTCTTATGTATTATCTTTTTTATGCCTCTATTCCAGTGCGAAAACCCTTTTATACTGTTTTTCCTATCGACACAATCGACAGGCTTTCACTTTGTCTTTTGGAAAGTCCACAAAAAGTAAATGAGCAGTACTTTCTACTTCGCGCCCAAGTTTTGGAAGTTGGCATGCAGAGACAAAACCTCACTTTTTCACACGAGGGAGAGGGGAGGCTAGAAGCGCTTGTTCCCGCTACCTTAGTTGAATCTTTGTATCCTGGAAGGCTTTTTTCCTCTACTGGCTCGAAGGCGGTTTTTGAATCGGGCTCCATTCTCGATTGTTCTGGTTCCTTTATGAAAAAAAACATGAATACTAAAAAAACTTCGCTGCCAACATTTTTTATAAAAAGGGCTGAACAAAGAGGCTGGAAATCAGGGCTTTCACAGTTTCGGGCGCTATTGCGATTAGCTTTTAAGCGGCTTTTGTATACCTGGGGTGAAGGCGGTAGTTTAGTTTTGGCACTTTTATCTGGGGAACGATTGTACTTAGAACCACGATTGGCAGATGCCTTTCGAAATGCTGGCTTATCTCATATCTTAGCCCTTTCTGGCATGCATCTTTCTTTTTTTGCAGGCCTTACTGCTGGTTTTGCCAGTAGGATTTTTGGAAAAAAACGCGCTCCTTTTTTTTCCTTCTTGGCAATAAGTTTTTTTGTCTGGTTTGCAGGATTTTCGCCATCTTTAATGCGCGCCTATATTTGTGCGATTATCGGGCTCCTTTCTTCTTTTGCCTCCCTCGATATAAACCTTACATCGGTTTTATCGATTTCGTTTATACTACAAATTCTCATAGCACCAGATGATGGCATGAGTCTCTCTTTTTTGCTTTCGTATTCTGCGCTTTTGGGAATAGCCCTGTTCTCCCGTTTTTTCTTTTCAAAGTGTATTCGCTTTTTCCCAGAACCGATTGCTCTTTCGCTTTCTGCCTCTCTTGCCGCACAAATTTTTACCATACCCTTGACCCTTGCATTTTTTGGTACTATTACACCGATAGGCATTATCGCAACTGTTTTTATAAGCCCGCTTATTTCTCTTTTTATGAGTCTTTCCATAACGGCAATTATTTTGGCACTTTGCCTACCTCAAACGCTTTTTTTTAGTGGCGTTCTTATTCAGGGGCTTTATTCTTTTATTGCTTTTCTGGTAGTATTATTTGCAAAGGTGCCTGCAATACAATTTTAGTTTTTTATTCTTGTGCAAAATAGACTTATTCAAAAAAAAGGAAGGTGTATGACTTTTTTACCAGATTTTAATTCTCCCACAGCTATAAAATTGTTTTTGGAGAGTCATGAAATGGCAATGCAAAAAAAGTTTGGGCAAAACTTTCTCATACAAGAAAGTTCTCGAAAAAAAATTCTTGCAGCCTTTGGAAATGTGGAAGGGAAAAAAATATGGGAAGTTGGCCCTGGTTTAGGTGCGATGACGCAGCATCTTTTGGAAGAAAAAGCTACACTTATAGCCTTTGAAATAGATAAGGGATTTTCCAGTGTTTTACGTAAGGCATTTTCACCTGAGAGACTACTTGCACCTGCATCTTTTCAGCTCGTCGAAGGAGATTTTCTAAAAACATGGGAAAAGGAATGGGAAACGCAGGGAGCCCCAGATTATTTTTTTGGAAACCTACCATACAATATTTCTTCACAAATACTCGCAAACACTATTTCTAAAGGTTTGCGTTTTGAAAAAGCGATTATCACTGTGCAAAAAGAGTTGGCAGAAAGAATCGATGCAAAACCGGGACAAAAAGACTATTCTTCTTTTTCTGTTTTAATACAATGGGCCTACAATGTAAAAAAAATTATAGACCTTGGTCCTTCTCATTTTTGGCCTCGTCCAAACGTTGATTCACGCAGTCTCTTACTTGAAAAAAAAGAAGATTTCCCCCAATGCCTCGATGCCGGGCATTTTATGGAATTGCAAAGAGCCTTATTTCTTTCACGTCGAAAAACAATAAAAAATAATCTCATACAGTTTTATAAAAATGATGACATTGCAGAAACTGTTTTGGAGAATGCGAACATCAAAGCAAATGAACGGGCTGAAAACCTGAGCCTTGAAAATATTCTTTATTTGAGTGATTGCAGTTATCAGTTTTTACAAGAAAAAAAAGGTGGAAAATAAAATGAATGATAAAAAAGAAAGTGATATCACAATATACGAAAAAAATATAAAAAATGCCTTAAATGAAATTTTAGAAAATATAGAAAAAGCTGCCCTAAAAAGCGCAAGAAAGTCGAGTGAGGTTTCGATTCTTGCGGTATCTAAGTTTCGCAGCATCGAAGAAATTCAAGCCGCTATCAATGTGGGCTTAGAGCTTTTTGGAGAAAACAGGGTGCAAGAAGCGATAGAAAAATTCCCATCGATTTTAGAAAAAAATCCCCAAGTAAAATTGCAGATGATAGGAAGCTTACAGCGAAATAAGGTAAAACATCTTTTGCCGATTGCTACTTGTATACAATCAGTCGATAGAATAGAGCTTATAAAAGAGATTATAAAAGAAGTAAAAAAGCGAAATGAAGTGAGCCCATCTGATTCTCAGCCCATCGAGCTGCTTTTTGAAATACATACTGCTGAGGATTCAAAAAACGGCTTTAAAGACCTCGATGAACTTTGGCTTTGTTTAGATTATCTCCTTTCTGAAAATGAGCCTCGATTGCTTGCACAGCCCGCCGGTTTTATGACTATGGCTGCCTTTACAAAAGATGAAAAACTAATCCGTTCTTCTTTTCAAAAATTGCGCTCGGTTCAAGAAGAAGCAAAAAAACGCTATCCAAACCTGCATTTGGATGTTCTTTCTATGGGTATGACAAATGACTATGCAATTGCGGTCGAAGAAGGGGCGACTATGCTTAGAATTGGTTCAGCCTTATTTATCCCCTCATTTTTTGCATAGGCAATGCGCTATGTATATGATATACTAAGCCTATGAAAAAGACTCTTGTTTTTTTTCTTATCATATCGTTTTCCTTTTCTCTTTTGTGGGCTGATAATAGCCCAGAGCCCTATGCGAAGGACGAGTTTAAACCTTGGATGAAACAACTGAGGCGAAGCGAAATTGTAACGCTTGGCTCACTTCCTTTTACAACGCTTACCACTTCCTTGGGCTATTCCTTTTATCGATATGCAGCAAATGATTTTGATTCAGCGTATTTTCCTAACCCATTTTCTCCTTCTCAAGCAAATTTGAGCACAGAAGAACAAAAGCAAGTACTTTTTATCTCCCTTTCAGCGAGTTTACTGGTGGGCATTATAGATTTTAGCATTAGCATGATAAAACAAAATAAAGCGAAAGAAGAAAAAGTGAAAACTTCAGAACCGTATACCATTAAACGCATTGTCATAGAGGCTGACGAATAAATGATAGACATAGAATCGAAGGTTTCCTTGGCTGAGGGCGAAAGATTACGGCTTGACCTCTATCTTATAACACAATTGGATCCATCTTTTTCTCGTTCACGCTTAAAAGAAGGCTTAGTGCTTTTAACCTGTAACAATAAAAACGCAAAACTATCCAGTCGAGTAAAAAATGGTGATACTATTCACTTACAATGGAAAAATCCTATTCCGAGTACTATTAGGCCAGAGGAAATCGATTTACATATCGTATATGAAGATGAAAATCTCATGGTTTTGAACAAGGCGCAAGGCATGGTTGTACATCCTGCGCACGGAAACTGGTCGGGAACGCTTGTTAATGCCCTTTTATTTCACTGGAGCAGGGAAGCAATCCAAAAAGAAGCGAACTTACTTGACTGGCCTGAGGCACAAAAAAGACCGGGTATTGTACATCGTTTGGACAAGGACACCTCTGGGCTCATTATCACGGCAAAAAACACGAAAACTGAGGCCTATTTAAAAAAACAATTTAAAAAGCATGCTGTTATAAAGCAGTATATTGCTATAACAAAGGGACATCCTCCTTTTGAAAAGGGGACTATAAAAACTCAGATAATGCGTGATCCAAATAACCCACAAAAATTTATAGCGAGCACTGACGAGAGTCAGGGAAAGTTTGCCCATACCGATTATATTTGTATAGCTTTATACGGTCCTTATGCCTTAATGAAAATACGTATAAAAACAGGCAGAACCCATCAAATTCGCGTACATATGAAATATATCAATTGTCCTATTTTAGGGGATCCATTGTACGGTATTCGAGATTCCCGCTTTAAAACAGCGACACTCATGCTACATGCTTCTAAGCTGGGCATTCGCCTCCCTGAGCAAAAACAGTACAGCTTTTTTAAAGCAGGAACGCCTATTCGATTTAAAAAAGTCTTGCAGGTTTTTCATAAAGAATATGAGCGCAATTCAATGTGGATGAAAAAAAACAAAAGCTAAGGTAGATTTAAAAAAACGGAGACAAAATGCTCGTCAATGCCCAAGAAAAAACAACTCAAAAGGAATTTTCAAAAAGCATCGATTTGGAAAAATCTCAGATTTTTTTTGACGCTGAAGACTATCTTATTTATTACAAAGCAGCAGGTTTAGCCTCGGCTCCTTTAAAAAAAATAAATAGCGAGGATTTATCGAAGGATTCCCTTGAAGAAGGGGAAGCGCATTCAGCTTTACGAGAAGTAGCAAAAATCTACCCAGAAGTGCTTGAAGTAGCATCTCAGTTTAAGCCTATTGAAGGCGGACTTGTGCATAGAATCGATACTGCCACATCGGGCTTACTTTTGCTTGCAAAAAATCAAAAAAGCTACGATTTTTTTATAGATATACAAAAAAAATCCTCCTTTCTTAAAAGCTATACCGCATTTTCTGAAAAATCTTCTCAAAAGGATGTAAAAAAAAGCCTAGAAAGGGGTTATCCTCCCTTGCCAGGAGAATATCGTCTTGAAGAAACTATGCAGCTTCCTTTGAAGATAGCATCCGCTTTTCGCAATTTTGGTCCACGAGGAGCATCAGTTCGCCCTCTTTTGATAGAAAACGCAAAGGATAAAAAAATATATCAGACGAGCGTTGACGCCTTAGCTCATCACGATTTTGCAAGGAGGATAGAAGTTTCTCTAAGCCTTGCCTACCGCCATCAAGTACGGAGCCATTTGCACTGGCTTGGCTATCCGATAATAGCTGACATGCGATATGGAAGAGACTCCGACTCAGATACAATAAAAGAAACGCATAAAAACCCGAAAAAATCGCAAAAGCCAATGCTTTTTTTTGCATCTGGTCTGTGTTTTAAAGAACCGAAAACCGGCAAAACTGTATCTTATGCACTGTTTGAAGAAGATCTTATCGAGTTTGCAAGAAAAGAATGCAATTCTGAAACAAGGTAAAAAGAGCCTGTAACGACGAGTGTTTCGTCCTGTTTTAGCGCTTCTTGAAAGGCTTTTTCCATGGCTTCTTCATATGATTCTATGAGAAAAAATGCTGGTTTTACTTCGCTTTTTTTTATTTGCCCTTCAATGTGCTTTTCGGAGCTGTTTTTTGAGGAGCCGTAATCTGCGTTTTGAAATATTTCTGCATTGACTGCTTTTTCAAAGGCTTCGTTGGCTTTTTCAAGATTTGTTTGCTTTACAGCGCCAGGCTTTGTTAGAAAAATGCGCGTAAAAAGATTTGATTCTACGAGTAAATGGGCAATTGCTTCCACATCTTTATCCATAGCGCAGGCAAAAAGAAGTGAAAAACGAGGCTCTACACGTTGTTTGCTAGAGTCTTTTTTCGGTGCTGACAGAAAAAGTTCTTGTAGGGTAGAAAGACAGTGGGAAATACTTTTTTTTGTATGTGCGCCGTCTGCAACGATGAGTGGATTTTGCTTTGTTTTTTTTATTATCTGAAAACGCCCGGGGATAAAAGCATTTTCTAAACCAGTTTCTATCTGCCTTTGTGAAATCTGGGGGAGGATTTTTTTCACAACAAAGCTTGCAAGAAGGGCATTTCTTACTTGATATGCTCCTAAAAGTTGCAAGGAGGCTTTTAAAGGGCGTGAAAAAAGCTCTGGCATAGATGCTTCTATCTTCATTTTCTCTTCATGGTACGAGTATTGTACTTTGTCAATAAAATCATCGAGATGAAAATAGGGCGCATTTTTTTTCTTCGCTTCTGCCTTAAATACCGCACAAGCAATTGTTTCTGTGGAAGAACAAAAAACCGGTATACCTTTTTTTATAATACCAGCTTTTTCACGGGCAATCGCTTCGACTGTGTTGCCAAGATATTCTTGATGTTCAAGCTCAATTTCGGTAATAACAGAAGCTGCGGGTAGTATGACATTTGTTGCATCGAGCCTTCCGCCGAGACCTGTTTCCAAAACAGCCCAAGGAAAACCAGCCTCTTTAAAGCTGATAAAGGCGAAAAGCGTTGCAAGTTCAAACCACGAGGGTTCACGTTGGTTTGGATAGGTTTTGGGGATAATTGAGTCAATTGTATAGCTCAATTCTTTATACGCATTTGCGTAGATAGAGTCATCTAAGACAGCATGAGATTTTGTAACGCGTTCTGAAAAAGCACGAAGATGAGGGGATGTGTATAAACCACAATCGATAGCCGCCTCGGTTAAAATAGATGCAATAAAGGTTGAAACAGAGCCCTTGCCCTTGGAGCCAGCAACATGAATACTTTGAAAGGTATTCTGTGGATTATTGCATTTTTTACATAAAAATTGCATTGTATCAAGCCAAAAAAAATCTTTTTTAGGCATTTTTTCAAAGTTCAAGTAGGTATCAAGCCAAGCTTCTAAGGCATCGAGGGGATTTTGGGGATTAAATTGCGTTTTTATCATTATCGTGTCCACCTTGATGGGCTACTGACCGTTTTAACAGATGTTGCCTTATCATTTTCATAGACTGCTTCATAATGATTTTTCTCTCCAACCATTTCATTTTCATTTTTTGCCGTCATTATCCATTTTATGGGTTGCAGTTCTTCTGTCGCTACTTTCAGGGCAAGGTCGCGAGGCAGTTCGGGAAAAAAGGAAGCATTTGCCTTACTTGTTTGCAGGGCGATAATTTGGTTCCCTCGAATTTCGACTGATATATTCATAGAAGCACCATTTTTATAAATAACAAAACCCCTTCCACCACGTAAAATAATAATTTTGTCAATGGAAGCATCGGTAAACCAGGTCCCGGCAATGGAATCTAAATTGATACTAACCGCTGTAGCTGAGGCATCGTCAGATTTTTCTGTGCCCTTATTTTCCTCGGTTTTTTCGAGTCTATCTAAAAAAACAAACAAATCATTTTTCGCAGAAAGAAGGACTTGATAGTAGCTGTCATAGATTTTTTCTTCAGTATGTGTTTTATTGTCAAAAAAAGTATTAAAAGCTATTGTCCAGTTATTATCACTATCTGAAATGGCTATAAAAAATGCTAATTGAATTCCGTAATTATTTAAAACAGTATCTTGGGAAAAAACAATGGAGCGAAAATCCTGTACGCGAAAGCTATCAAAGCTTAAAAGATGATTATAGTATAAGTCTACTATGAGCTTTGCTGTTCCTTCATCCTTCGTATTGTAAATGGGAGCAAAAAAGCCAAGTTCTTTTGTCCTTGTTTGTGAAAACACACAAGGAAGTAAAAGAAAAATTGTTATTGTTATAACAAGGCTTTTTTTCATATTTTCGTTTAACCCTCAAGATTCTTTCTAAACTCTCGTTGTACTTCTCGATGTAAATCATTTTGCCGTATCGTATCTCTTTTGTCAAATAACTTTTTCCCCTTACAAAGACCAAGCCGAACCTTTACTAAGCCATTTTTGAGATATACATCGAGCGGTATGAGTGTGTACCCTTTTTCATCGGTTTTTTTCTTTAAGCGCTTGATTTCAGCCCTATGTAAGAGCAGTTTTTTTGGTCTTTGTGGCTCGTGGGTAAAATGCTTTGAAAAGGGATATTCTGCTATGGAGAAGTTTTTTAGCCATACCTCGTTATCGATTATTTCTGCAAAGCCATCGGGAAAGGATAGGGAGCCATTTTTCACTGACTTCACCTCTGTACCCTTGAGTTCAATGCCGCATTCATAATCTTCTTCTATATGATAATTAAAGCGCGCTTTTTTATTTTGCGCTATTAATTTTGTGCCTTTTTTCATTCTTAGAGTATAAGCCATCTTTATAAAGCTCTCAAGTAGCTTGATAAAAAAAACTGCTTATAAATATTGCTCGACAATCAATGTGTTTTTGTATTGCATTTTTAATTGTATCGGTCTATAATCGATACTATTGTAAATACGTGAGATTTTTCTCACAATAATCATAGAGGGGTCTTATGGATATCCAATTACAAGAATTAATTGACAAAATTAAGCTTGACGGGGTAGCGACTGCAGAAGAAGAAGCTGCCAAAATTATTTCAGAAGCAGAAAAATCTGCACAAGGCATCGTGCAAGAGGCAGAAAAAAATGCTGCACGAAACATTGAAAAAGCAAAGCTTGAGGCAGAGCGTCTTGAAAAAGCAAGTGTCGATGCAATCGCACAAGCAAGTCGAAATGTTTTGTTAACATTCCGTGAAAATGTTGTAAAAGAATTAAATGCACTTTTAAAAGATGCGGCGCAGTCTGCACTTTCTGCAGATTTACTTAAATCACTTATTCCAGAGGTGATTAAAAACTGGACTGAAAAAGAAGATGCGAAAGATGTCTCTGTTTTATTGAATAAAAAAGACCTCGACTCTGTGCAATCATCCTTAACGGCATCTCTCAAAGCTGAGCTTGCAAAAGGCTTACGCATACAAATGTCCGAAGAAGTAGTTGATGGTTTTCGCTTGAGCTTAAAAGACGGCGAAGCTTTTTATGACTTCTCGAGTGAATCTATTGCAAGTCTTTTTTCCTCATACTTAAACCCACAAACTGCAAAAATAATGAAAGAAGCTTCTCAAACTATGGGTAATTAAAATGAGTTTTTATTATCTCATGTCGCAGTTGCCGTATTTTTCTCTTTCACAATCGAGCCCGCTGCCCATTACAGAGTCTTATTTTTTAGAGCTTGCTGAGCGCAACTTAAACGAGGCGCAACTTAAAACGCTAAAAAATATCTCCCTTGTACCAGAAAAAAAACCACGAGAAATTGACTCCTCTTTTTTGACTGCCTACTATGCATGGGAGCGTGATCTGCGTTTTGTTTTGGGACAAATACGCGGACAAAGGCTCAAAAAAGACTTTTCTGTTCCAAATAACCTTTCTCAAAGCTTTGAAATTCTTTCGATAGCGAGAACGGCGACTGGTTTTGAAAGTCCTCTTGAGGCTGAACAGTTTTTAAACGAGCAACGATTTTTAGCGATAAAAAAACTACAACCAATGGACTATTTTAGTCTTGATTCAGTTTATGCCTACGCCTTGCAATTAAAACTTGCCTTGCGCATAAAGCAATTTAACGAAGAAGCTGGATTAGCAGAATATCGATCAATGTATGATACAATTCTTGGAGAATCAAAATGACAGATACAAAAGGTAGAGTTGTTGCTGTAAATGGCAACCTTATAAGTGTCGCCTTTGACGGAACAGTGAGCCTCAATGAAGTAGGCTATGTTTCTGTAGGGGACAAAAAACTAAAAAGTGAGGTTATCCGAATACAAAACGGAGAAGCCCAATTGCAAGTCTTTGAAATGACAAAGGGTATTCAAACAGGCGATGAAGTCTTTTTTACCAATGAACTTTTATCCATAGAACTTGGTCCAGGCTTACTTGGACAAGTTTTTGACGGGCTTCAAAATCCGCTTCCTGAACTTGCAGAACAAGCTGGATATTTCCTCGAACGAGGCGTCTATCTTGACCCGCTTCCCGATGCAAGCACTTGGTCTTTTACCCCCATCGCAAAAGCTGGCGATACGGTAAAGGCAGGTTCTTTTATAGGTGAAGTGCCAGAGGGTACTTTTAAACATAAAATAATGGTTCCCTTTACCTTTTTGGGCAATTACACCGTCGTTTCAGTAAAAGAAAAAGGTGACTATGCCCTCAAAGATACCATCGCTGTTGTAAAAGACGCTCGCGGTGTAGAACACAATCTTAGTATGAGCTTTAACTGGCCGGTAAAACGTTCAGTTGACTGCTATGCCGAGCGCCTTATGCCCACAGACACACTTACCACAAAAATCCGTCTCATAGACACCTTTTTCCCCGTTGCCAAGGGCGGTACCTACTGTATCCCCGGACCCTTTGGTGCAGGAAAAACGGTTTTACAACACACCACGAGCCGCAACGCTGACGTGGACATTGTAATTGTAGCCGCCTGTGGTGAGCGAGCAGGGGAAGTTGTAGAAATCTTAAAAGAATTCCCCGAACTCACTGACCCACGCACAGGCCGCTCCCTCATGGAACGAACTATTATTATTTGTAATACCTCGAGTATGCCCGTTGCCGCTCGTGAAGCTTCGGTGTATACCGGTGTAACGCTTGCTGAATACTACCGACAAATGGGCTTACACGTCCTCCTCCTTGCTGACTCAACAAGTCGATGGGCGCAAGCGCTTCGAGAAATGTCAGGACGCTTGGAAGAAATTCCTGGAGAAGAAGCCTTCCCCGCCTATCTTGAATCCTACATTGCAGCCTTTTATGAAAGAGCAGGCATTGTTCGCCTTCACGACGGTTCAACAGGTTCTGTAACCATCGGTGGAACAGTATCACCTGCGGGTGGAAACTTTGAAGAGCCCGTTACACAGGCAACCCTCAAGGTTGTCGGCTCCTTTCACGGACTCTCTCGTGAGCGATCCGATGCCCGTAAATATCCTGCGATTGACCCCCTTGAATCATGGTCAAAGTACAAGAGCGTCTTGGATATAGATTGGGTCGATTTTGCACGCTATTATATGCACCGTGGCAACGAAATAGAGCAAATGATGAAGGTTGTCGGTGAAGAAGGGACGAGCCTTGACGACTACATTGTCTATCTCAAGGGTGAATTCCTCGATGCTGTCTATCTCCAACAAAACTCCTTTGACGAGATAGATTCTGCTGTTACCGTTGAACGACAAAATTATAGCTTCCAAAAAATAATACAAGTTCTCGGTTCAGATTATAATCTAGACAGTAAAGATGATGCGAGAACCTATTTTTATCAATTACGACAAAGTTTTATTGACTGGAACTATGTGCTTTGGGGAAGCGAGGAGTTTTCAAAGAAAGAAAAAGATCTCGATGCCCTCTATGAAAGCAAGGTAAAAAAACTTTCAGATAAAGCGAAGCATTTACTTGAAGGAGCTAAATAAAAATGAAAAAAATATATAGCAAGATTGAATCTATAAATGGTTCTGTTATTACCGTTAGAGCAAAGGATATTAAATACGGCGAACTTGCAGAAATTCAAACAAGTTTCGGCGCATCTCTTGCGGAAGTAAATAAAATTGACGGCGACCTTGTTTCCTTGCAAGTTTTTGCAGGAGGACGAGGCGTTTCTACCGGAGACGAAATCCGTTTTCTCGGTCATGAAATGCAGGTAAGTTTTTCTGACGACTTACTCGGCCGCATCTTTAACGGAGCAGGCGAACCACGGGATAAGGGACCTCTTTTGAGTGAAAACCTCGTTGAGATAGGAGGACCCTCCGTAAACCCTTCCAAAAGAATTATAGCCAACCGGATGATTCGAACTGGTATTCCTATGATTGACATGTTTAATACCCTCGTAGTAAGTCAAAAGCTCCCTATTTTCTCGATTTCAGGTGAGCCCTATAACGAACTGCTCGCACGAATTGCTATGCAAGCTGAGGTTGATATTATCATCCTTGGTGGAATGGGCTTAAAATACGACGACTATCTGTACTTTAAAAATACCCTTGAAGAAGCAGGTTCTTTGAGCAAAACGCTTATGTTTGTGCATACCGCATCAGACCCAACGGTAGAATGCCTTATGGTTCCCGATATGAGCTTGGCGGTTGCTGAGCAATTTGCCTTGCAAGGAAAAGACGTCCTCGTCCTCCTCACCGATATGACAAACTTTGCCGACTCTATGAAAGAAATTGCGATTACCCAAGAGCAAGTTCCTTCAAACCGTGGGTATCCAGGAGACTTATACAGTCAGCTTGCCGCCCGTTATGAAAAAGCGGTTGACTTTGACGATGCAGGCTCTGTTACCATTCTTGCGGTTACCACTATGCCTGGCGATGACGTAACGCATCCCGTGCCAGATAATACTGGCTATATTACCGAAGGGCAGTACTACCTCAAAGGTGGTCGTATTGAACCTTTTGGAAGCCTTTCACGTCTTAAACAAAACGTAAACGGTAAAACACGCGAAGATCACCGCGCCTTAATGGACGGTATGATTCGCCTCTACGCCTCTTACAAGGATACCCTCGAGAAAAAAGCCATGGGCTTTATGATGTCTCAATGGGACGAAAAACTCTTAAAATACGGAGAACTCTTCGAAAAGGAAATGATGGACTTATCTATCAATATTGCTTTAGAAGATGCCCTTGATTTAGGCTGGAAAATCCTTGCAGATTGTTTTGAAAAAGAAGAGACTGGCTTAAAGTCCGATCTCATCGCAAAATTTTGGCCACAATAAAAGAGGACGGATATGGCGATAAAGCTTACAAAAAATGAACTAAAAACTCAAAAAGATGCACTCAAACGCTATACACGCTATTTGCCAACTCTCACTTTGAAAAAACAACAACTGCAAAGCGAAATTCGCGATATTGAAATTCGTGCAAAGGAATTGCGGAAGGCGCGAGAAAAGCTCGAAAAAGAATTTTCTTCGTGGATTGCGGTCTTTGGTGAAACAGGTTTTTTCAAGCCCGAAATGGTCGTGGTAAGCAATATAAAAAAAGGCTTTACCAATATCGCCGGGGTAACAATACCTGTTTACGAAGGAGCTGATTTTGCCCGTGGCGACTATGATTTATATCTTACGCCGCTTTGGATAGACCTTGCAGCCGACCGCATGGAAAAGGCCCTTGCCTATGACCTTGAAGCAGAAGTTTTGGAAGAGCAAATACGGCTTTTATCTCGTGAGTTACGTGTTACTACTCAGCGTGTAAACCTTTTTGAAAAGGTAAAAATTCCTGAAACAAAGGCACATATAAAAAAAATTACGGTCTACCTTGGCGACCAACAAGTTGCCGCAGTAGTTCGTGGTAAGATTTCTAAAAAGAACTTAGAAGCCAAGACAAATACCTTTATGGAGATTGCATAATGATAGTATCTATGAAAAAAGTATCTTTGGTTGTACTTAATCGATACAAAGAAAAGAGCCTCAAATCTCTGCGAAAACTCGGTCTTGTGCATCTCGAAACACTTGAAGGTTCGAGCGAGGAGCTTTCTCGCGTTCGTGCCTTGTATGATAGACTTTCGACTGCAAAAACTTCTATACATGATTTGAAGCTGCCCAAAAAATACACAAGCCCTGGCAAAAAGAGCGCGGTTGTGGAAAATTTAGACCGCGATGCAATCCTTTCTGCCTATGAAGAGAAGGGCAAAATCTCAGAGGGGCTAAAAAAGGCGCTTTTGCAGGCTGAAGAAATTCTCGCCTTGCAAGAAGCAAAAAAAGAAATAGGTGAAGACATACAGCTTGCAAGAAAGGAGCTTGACAGGCTCGCTGCCTGGGGTGGGGTAAATCCACAAGACTTTGCCTACCTCGAAGAAAAGGGCATTGGCTTAACAATGTATGAAATCCCCAGCGCTGCTTTGAAAAAAATTCCCGATGAGACAAGTATCTTACAGGTAAATGCAGATAAAAATGCAACAAGATTTTTGCTCCTTCAATTTGCAGGAGAAGGGAAAGCAGAACTTCCACCAGAAGCCTTTAAAATAGCCCTCGGTGAAGAGTCAACTCAAAGCCTAGAAAAAGAACTTGCTGAAAAAAATAAGGCTCTACTTCTTATTCAAAACGACTTGTACGAAGCTCTACAATATCTTCCAAACCTAAGCGAAGAAATGCAAAATCTTTCTAAGGCTATTGAGTTTGAAAATATCTATGCAGCTATGCCACAAGATGAAGGCTTAGACGCAGTTGAAACAGCTGTTTTACAGAGTGAAAATCGTGCACTTACATGGATAACTGGCTTTATCCCCTTAGAAGATGTTGAAGCTTTACGAAGTTTTGCACAAAAAGAAAAAATTGCACTTATGATAAGCGATCCAAGTGAGGAAGATGATGTTCCGACAAAGCTTAAAAACAACAAGGTGGTGAGCCTCATTTATCCGGTAACGGACTTTTTGGGAACCGTTCCTGGCTACCGAGAATACGACATATCAGGCTGGTTTTTGCTTTTCTTCTCGATTTTCTTTGGTATGATTTTTGGCGACGGCGGTTACGGCATCTTGCTCGTACTCACTGGTTTGGGACTTATTCTTCATTCGAAGATAAAGGGCAAAAAAATAGAACCCATGATAATATTGGTTGCAGTCCTTGGGCTTTCAACGGTGGTTTGGGGAACCCTTACCTGTACATGGTTTGGACTTGAAGTTTCACAAATACCAGCTTGGCTTGTAAACCTTTCTTGGGAACCCATATCGAATGCTAATCCAAACGAAGAGCTGCTTAAGCAAAATATTAAAATCTTTTGCTTTGCCCTTGCCCTCGTACAATTATCGATTGCGCATCTAAAAGGAGTTTTTGCAAATATAAAAAGCTTAAAATTCTTGGGCGAACTTGGCTCACTCATCTTGCTTTGGGGAGTCTTCTACGTTGTTCTCAATATCGTTGTCGACAAAGAACGCTTTGCCTTTGATGCGGTTTTATTCGGTGGATATGAGGCAATGCCCATCGTTCTTTCGGCAATCGGCATTGGTTTTGCCATGAGTTTTATCTTTGCAAACTATGAAGGAAATATTTTGGGGTCTATCATGGCAAGCGTAAAAGATATTATTTCTGTCTTGCTCGGCGTCGTCAATGTGTTTTCTGACATTGTTTCGTATATTCGGCTTTGGGCTGTTGCTCTTGCAGGTTCTGCAATTGCTGCAACAATCAATACTATGGCAGGTCCCGCTCTCGGGTCTGCGCTCATGTTCTTGGGCATCTTGCTTTTAATCTTTGGACATGGCCTAAACATGGTGCTCAATGTATTGTCGGTTTTGGTTCACGGTGTCCGTCTAAACACCTTGGAGTTTACCGGGCATCTCGGTATGTCTTGGTCAGGTCACTCATACGAACCATTTAGTGAATAAAATTTTTGCAAAAGAAGACAAGTGGGCTTTAATGCGACTTCCATGTCGCTAAAAATATATAAATTAACTTTCTCACTTCGTTGCGAAAGTTAGAAAAAAGAAAATAAAAAATTTGAAATTTTTTTATTTTCTTTTTATAGGAGTATGTATGGAATTTTTAAGTTGGTTAGGAACTGCATGTGTATTTGGCATTTCTGCAATTGGATCAGCAATCGGTATTGGTGCAGCAGGTCTTGCTGCAATTGGTGCATGGAAACGGGGCTACCTCAACAATAAACCTGCTCCCTTTATCTTATCAGTTTTTGCTGGGGCTCCTTTAACACAAACATTGTATGGCTATCTTTTAATGGGTGCCTTACAAGAAAAATTGTTAGCAGGTGCAAATCCAGGTTTAATCTTGGGAACTGGTGTTTTTACTGGTTTAGTTATTGCCGCTTCTGCGATTTTCCAAGGAAAGGCTGGTGCCGCTGGTGCTGATGCTCTTGGTGAAACAGGAAAAGGTTTTGCAAACTACCTCATGGTTGTAGGACTTTGTGAAACTGTAGCCCTTTTTGCTATGGCTTTTAACTTCTAAAAATGATAAGTCGCACAGTCCAAATCGGAGCTGGGCATGTAAAACAGATTGGCATTGGAGGACTTTCTCCTGTGTCAATACAAACTATGTGGAAAGAAGGCATCCTCGTTGTGCTCAAAGAATCGAAGGAGTACAACAAAGATGCCCTTTTTTCTATTTTGGAGCGAATCGCTGTTTTAGAAAGTCTCGGTTGCGATCTTTTACGCTTTGCGGTGCCAGATATGGAATCGGCACGGGCATTGAATCTCATTGCCTCAAAAACGTCCATGCCACTCGTTGCTGATATTCACTTTGATTATAGGTTGGCGCTTGAGTGCTTAAAAGGCGATGTTGCAAAAATTCGTATAAATCCAGGCAATATCGGAAAAAAAGAAAATCTCGTACAAGTTGTGGAAGCTTGCAAGGATAAAAATGTAGGCATACGCATCGGGGTGAATTTTGGAAGTTTACCGAAGGATTTACTTGCAAGGCTAGAAGAGCCAGGAGATAAAAAATCTGATACGAATGAAGATGCAGAGCCTTTTAATGTAGAAAATGCCCTTGTCGAGGCTGCTGAAAGAGAATGTGCTGTTTTAGAAAACCTTGGTTTTTATAACTATCTTGTTTCGATGAAAGCGAGCAATGTGCGAGAAACGATTGCTGCAAATGAGCTTTTTTCGAGCCGAAACAATATACCGCTTCACCTCGGTGTCACAGAGGCAGGTCCTATGATACCGGGCATAGTAAAAAGCACCATCGCCTTTACGCATCTTTTATCGAAGGGAATAGGAAATACGCTTCGAGTGAGCCTTTCAGATAGTCCAGAAAATGAAGTGATTTGTGCCCGAGAAATTTTATCTGAAAATGGGCTTCGCATGGGTGGCGTAAAGATTGTCTCCTGTCCACGTTGTGGAAGAAATGGCTTTGATGTTCACGCCTTTGTCAATAAATGGCAAAATGAATTGCTCGGTTTGGATAAAAATCTACAAATTGCGGTAATGGGTTGTGTTGTAAACGGTCCTGGAGAAGCGAGAACAGCGGACTTGGGCATAACAGGTGCTGGCGACCGAGTGCTTATTTTCAAAAAAGGTGAGATAGTACATACAATTCGAAGCGATGAAAGCATTAAAGATGAGAATGAAAGACTTAAAAAAATGAACTCGGATGCCGATACTCTTTTTAGAAAGGAATTGTATAGTTTTTGAAAAAGTGTTTTTTTATTTTTATAGTTTTACTTTTCTCTAGTATGCTTTTTGCACAAAATGCAAGCATTTTTGAAGCTGAGGAAATTTCTTGGCAATTGCTTTTAGACGCTGAACAAGCCTTTTATAATCGTGAATATGGTACAGCGTTGAAACTTGCAAATACAGCGCTTGTGAACAGGCAAAAAGAAGTAGACTGGTCATTGCGTGTGCTAGATGTAGCAACAAAATCGGCTGCCTTTCACTCGAAAGATGCTCTTGATGAAATATATGAAATGCTTCTCGAAAGAGATGAGCATGATGCAGTATTGTTATTGGAAAGTATTTTTATAAAATATGGGTTAGAAGATTTTGATAATTCTTTAAGCCAATTACGTGTTTTTATTCAAGACCAAAAAGAATACCCTGAAGTATATTTTTTGATTGCAAAAATTTATATGCTCGAAGGTGAATGGAAACTTGCAGAAGACTTTTTTTTAAAGTCCTATAAATATGCATCTCATTTAATTGTGCAATCACAAAAATATGATATTTTATATGCACTTTTTGATCTGTATACTATAAGAAAAGAAATTGAAAAACAAGAAAAAACACTTTTACTTATTATTGCAGATGATCCACATTATAGTCAAAATTATAAATCGACCTCACTTTTTTACACCGCAGGACAGGCAATACGTACAAATATCGAACTGAATAAATTTTTTCTTTTATATCACTCTCAATCACTTTTTTCCATGCGGGCTTATTATGAGCTTGCAAAAATGTATAGCGTGGATGCAGAAAACAAAGGACTCGTCTTGCAACTTTTAAGTTTAGCAGCGATTTCTGCCTACGATCGCATAGAAACAATTATTAAAAACCGAGTCTTTGATTATAGCTTTGAGAGTTTTGATACGCTTTTGCGAATTGCTTTAAAATACGATGATATCCTTGACTGGATGCAAAGTGAGAATGTGTGGGAGATTTTTTATAATCTTGCGCTCAGTGCAAATGAAAACAAAAATGCCAGCTTTGCAAAAACACTTTTAATACATATTAGCAATTATTGTCCAGATAATTATTGGAAAAAAAGAGCCCTAGAAGCATATATACAATTTTAAAGTCGCTTAATAAAATAAACCTATCCCAATATATATTTCTATTCCCGATTTTCTATCCTTTTTTGGATTTGTCCAATCAAAATTGCCCGCTACAGAAATTCTTCCTTGAACAGATTTCATTGATTCAGGTTGCACAATGAGGTTTAGCCCCATTGTTTGATCGAAAATGTATTCTGGTGTAAAAACAAAGCTCGTATCAAAGAAAAGACTTGTTTGCAATTCAAAGTTAAATTTTGAAGAATGCTTAGTATTGAACCGAGTGTTAAAGAGTTTAAATGTAAAATCATTATTTATAACAATAGCATGCTTTGCCATTAGCTCGGTATCAAGAATACCGCGAATAAAGAAACCCATCGGTATATCTCTTTCTTTATTGAAATAATATATAAGACGAGCAGAATGAAGAAAAAATGGCTCATCTTTTTTTAAGACAGGGGTAAAAAGCTCTGCCTGTAGTAAAAGGTTGGGATTAAAGCGTTTTTTTTCTAAGTGAAAGTCAAAGTTTGTTTCGCTGCTTACTTCGTAGCCATTTCGAAAATTTCCTGTGTAAGAAATTTTTTTCGTTTCTATATCGAAGGTTGGAATAAGATAAGATGAAGATGTATGAGGACTCCCTAAAGCTAAGCTATACAGATACATAAATCCAGGTTTTAGGATAAACTCTATTTCCTTGCCGAATAAAAGTGGGAAAAAGAGTCCGAGTGCTTGGTTTAAATGAGCCTCATCTATTACGATACATTGTTCTTCAAAAAAAACATTAAGTGAGATTTTTTCTATGGGGAAGGAAAATTCTATACCAAGCTTAGAATCACTTTGAAAAAATGTTTCGTCTATATCGTAAAATAAATCGACATCAGAATAAATTTTATTGTTTGTATAGCCAATGTAAAATGGAAAGATAAAATCTATTTCGCTTTCTAGTGCTGTGGTCTTTTCAGGGGTAAGGGTATAGCTAAGGTCAGATGAAAAAATTTCCATGCGTTTAAAAGCGTTATAGTTTTTTAGTTTCGCTTTGAGTGAAAAGCCAGTATTTGAATCATACTTAGGATAGGGGAAGATAATAAAATTGCCCGATTTTTGTGTCTGTATAAAAAAATCAATGAGGATGAGATTTGTATCATCGGACTCACTTGTGTTTCCTTTTTTTTCTGCAATAGTATAATCAATTTTAACTGTATCGATGAGTCGTGTATCCAAAAATTGTTTTTCAAGTTTTGCAATATAGTCTAAAAGTTCTTCCTCTCTAAAAGTGCGATTTCTATCGATTGGGATTTTTTTTAGAAGTGTTTTTTCGTGGAAGGCATTTTGAGAATCATAAAAAATATTTTGTATTTTATATAATTTCTCATCATTTTTTATTAAGCTGATTTCCGTGTCTGCTAGGAGGGGAAGAGTTAAGCATAAAAAGAAAAATATGATGTGAAAAATTTTATTTTTCATGATTACCTTTTGCAATAAGATGTTCAACTAAAGCACCTTCTCCCGATATGACTTTTGTTTGCAAACGCGATCCAACAAAGAGAGATAAAAACTCAGGACTCTCGCCTACAGTCAAGATTTTTTCCGTGCGGAGTATGCTAATGTCTTTTTCTTGTATAATTTCTCCGACTTCCATATCGCGCATATAATGCAAACTTCGATTTGTTTTTGTATAGGCTGCCTTTTCGGAGGGTGCAAGTTTTTTTTCACCTGTACCCAAAACAGCTTTTACAGAGGATGTACCATAGCTTTTTATACATTTTTTATACATTTTTTTGGGAGCTTTTTCAGCCATTCGAATCGCATCGACCATGGTTTTAAATTCATTTGGAGAAAGTGCGACAGGGTCATCAAGTCCTTCTTCGGTTTTATCGAGGCAAATATGTTTTTCTATAATTTCTGCCCCCTGCAAGTAAGAAAGAACCGGTACTAAAATGGGATTTAGACTGTGATCTGAAACACCAACTTTCACTCCAAAAATATTTTTTAAGGATGGAAGTAAAGACAGATTATATTCCTCTTCGGGTGCAGGGTATTGTGTTATGCAATGCAGAAGACTGACCGTGTTTTTTCTGTCCGTAAAATAACCAAGAGCTTTTTCTATATCGCGCAAAAGGGAGACTCCGGACGAGAGGATGACTGGAAGGTGTATTTTCGAAACAGCTTCAAGAAGAGGATAGTGATTGAGTTCTGGGGATGCAATTTTTATAAAATCAGGTTTTAAGCGGCAAAGTTCTTCTAAGCTTTTAAGTCCAAAGGGAGAAGCACCAAAGAAAAGCCCTTTTTCGTAGCTATAGGCGCGTAGTTCTTCATAAAAGGAGACAGGAACCTCAAGCTCTTTAAATCGCTTGTACAAAGGAATCTTTCCAGTGGGCAAGTGAACAAAGCCAGTCTTGGGGTGCAATATTTCATCAGCATAGACAATTTGAAATTTTACAGCACTTGCACCGCTTTTTTTTGCAGCATCTACAAGTGCCTTGGCTTTTTCCAAAGATGCACAATGTGAAGTTCCTATTTCAGCTATAATGAATGTCGTTTTTCCCATATTTTAAGTATACTAAAAAATAGCTTCATTGACTATAAGCCTTTAAAGTGGTAAAATTGACTAAATCACTTTATCATTATTTTGAAAGATAATTTTTATATTCTTTTGCCTTGCGTTGCAAGGTTTAATCAATGATACTATTAGGAGCAAAAATGTCAGGACATAGTAAATGGGCGACAATTAAGCACGCAAAAGGTGCAGCTGATGCAAAACGAGGTCAGTTATTTACCAAGTTTATTAAAGAAATTTCTATTGCAGCGAAAATGGGTGGCGGCGATCCACAGTCAAATCCTCGTTTAAGAACAGCTATTCTAAAAGCACGTGGTGCTAACATGCCCAAGGACAATATTGAAAGGGCAATAAAAAAAGGAACTGGTGAACTCGGTGGTGAAGTTTATGAAGAGCTTAGCTACGAAGGTTATGGACCCGGTGGAGTTGCAATTCTTGTAGAAGTATTAACAGACAATAAAAATCGATCTGCAGCAAATATTCGAACGATTTTTGCAAAAACTGGTGGAAATCTAGGAACAACAGGTTCTGTTTCTTATATGTTTAATAGAAAAGGTGTTATTGACTACGACTCTGAAGTTGTCAGTGAAGACGAGATTATGGAATTTGCTCTTGAAGCCGGCGCAGATGACATTATAAACGAAGATGGTATTATTTCGGTTTATACCGCACCAGAAAACTTTGAAACAGTTTTGGAAAGTTTACAAGAGAAAAACTTTGAATCTGTTTCTGCAGAAATTTCAATGGTTCCAGATACTTATACCGCCCTGGATACAGAAACAACACGAAAAGTTTTGAAACTTATAGAAAGGCTTGAAGAAGACGATGACGTGCAAAATGTCTATTCAAACATCGATATTCCAGAAGGTTTTGAAGCTGAATAGCTGATGCAGCACTTAAAACCCTTACCTGGGAGTGAAATAGCAAAAAAAAACTCTTCGATTGTACCGAAAAATGGCGACATTCGAAGAGTTTTGGGCATTGACCCGGGTATTGCTTCCACAGGTTGGGCTGTAGTGGATTTCTATAAAAACCGATACGCATGTATCGCTTACGGTGTTATCGAAACAAAGCCGAGTCAAATACATGGCGAGCGCTTACTTATGATTTTTGATAAAATAGAAGAAATAATACAAAGCTATAAGCCAAGAGAAGCGGCAATGGAAACACTTTATTTTTCAAAAAATGTGAGTTCAGCGATGAAGGTCTCTGAGGCGAGGGGAGTTGTCCACCTTTGCCTTTCAAAAAACCATCTCATTTGTGGGGAATATACGCCCCTGATTATAAAAAAAACAATAACAGGCAGTCAAAAAGCAAAAAAAACAGATATACAAGACTATCTTAAACTGCTTTTAGGCTTGCAAGAGAAAATAGAGCCTGATCACGCAAGCGACGCCCTTGCTTGCGCTATCACTCATCTCCACTCTGGTTTTTCAATACATTAAAAGCGTCTTTAACGAGTTCTCCTCTTCCTTTTTGTAAAATGAGTGCTTCCCCATTTTTTATAATAACCGAAAGATTTTCTACGCCACAGAGCGCTACAGGAATATCTGAATAAATAAAGTTATTTTTACCTTCGATTTCCACGATTTTTTCTGTAGGAGGAGTAAAAAGACTCGAAAAAGAATCCCAATTGCCAACATCTTCCCAAGAAAAAAAACTTTTTATAACACAGGCTTTTTTTGTATATGTCGTTATACCAAAGTCAAAAGAAATATTGGGTGAAATGTTAAAGATTTTTTCTAAAAGCGTACTGGGAAATACTGTTTTTATATCATCGACTTCATCTATTTTACAAAAGTCCTTTGGAAGTGTTTCAAAATTTTCGAAGATTTTCTTTTGATATTTTTTATATTCATCAAACATAAGTGAACGTGAGAACGTGTAAATAGCAGTATTCCATAAGTATTTATTTTCTTCTAAAAAAAATTTTGCGCGTTCTAGTTCAGGTTTTTCTTGAAACGAAGGAACAAGGTAGACATCTTCATAGAGTACTTTGTTTATTTCAAGCTGATTTCCCATTTCGATATAGCCATAATTAGTCGCGGGATACATAGGTTCTATGCCATAACATACGATTTTATTTTCTGGACTAAGCATAAAAGCTTTTTTTACATCTTGTTCAAAATATTCAAAAGGACCGATTATGTGGTCGCTTGGTAGCAAAAGTATAGAAGCATCTTCTTCCCTAAGTTGATTTAAGCAATGCATTGCAAGAAGCACAGAACTTGCTGTTCCATTTGAAAAGGGTTCTAGTATGAGAACGAGGCGATCGAGTAAGTTTTGCCTTTTATCAACAGATAAGAGCTCAGTTAACTCTTGGATTTGTTCTTGGCAAATACCGTGTAAATCATGTCGAGAAACGACAATGATATATCCATCATTGTATAGTTTTTGTGCGCGAAGAATAGTCGATTGCAAAAAACTTATATCACCTTCGAGAGACATGAATTGTTTTGGTTTCAAATCGGTCGAAACAGGCCAAAGCCGTCTTCCTAAACCACCTGCAGTTATAATAATATCTTTACTCATCATTTAAATAGTACTCCTAAAACAGATATAAAGCAAGCTTTGTCGTTTACTAAAGGGGGTGATTTACATTTATACAAGCAGTTTGTGCAGATAGATTTTTTCAATTTTTGTGGAGAGGTTTTGTAGTTTTGGAGGTTCATCGGAAGACAGGAAGGTTTCGCTAATAAAAAGAAGGTCAGATTCAAGGATGTTGGTAGGTTCTATATTGTCAATATTTTTACATGTTTTGAAACTAAGCTTATGTATCATGCATGCGTATTCAAGAATAAAGCTGAGATCACTTTCACCCAATAAAATAATTTTTTTACTACCTGCGTTCTTTGCTTCGCTCACTATTTCTAAAAGAATTTCTTTATAATCATGCACCTGCTTTAAGGTTCTTTTAAAATAACGATAGGAGCGATGAGTTAATTCATTCATACCTGCAGGCGTAAGTATGTATTGTATATTCCGTTGGGAGATTTTTTTTAAGTAGAGATAGCCCTTGTCGCTAAATCGTTTTAAAAGAGAGTTTGTCATACCTAGAGACATACCGATAGCTTTTGCAATATCTCTTTGACTTGCATTTGGTCTTTCTTTGAGTAGATAGTCTAATTTTGAAAGTTGTGTTAAGTCTTGATTTTCCATATTGCTTTAATGAGAAAAATAGTTATAACGTTTTAGTAGGAAAAAGAAAGTGCTAGATTGAAACCAAGTTTTAAATTTATATTTGCATCTTTGTCGTAATCTAAGGGAATACCAAATTGTAAGTCAGCATGAGGGAAGCCGTATCGGGAGCCAGGTAAAACGGCGAGAAGATTTATGTTTCCTGAATACTTTGCAAAATTGTGCTCAGCTTGTAAGCCGAGTTTTAGGCGACCTTGTAAGAGACGAGAAATACCCGCATTTAAAGCTATGACCTGTTCATCGTTATCATTCAAAAAATTGTGTTTCCATTTATGCTCGATGAGGAGGGCTGTTTTATATTGTCCTTCCCAGAATTGTGAAAGACCAGATATGAGTTGTATTTTTTCAGGATTAAAATCGACGATATCTCTTAGATCGCTATAATATAAAGCTTGTTGATAAAAATCTAAGCCCAGAATATCTCGCTTCCACTCAAAGCCAAAAACGATTTTCTTTACAGAATCTGTTGATGTATTCGACCAGTAGCGGCTAAAAACTTTCATATTTGTTTGCCAGAGGCTTGTATCAATTGAACCTGCGAGGTCAAAGAAGGAGGGATTCATTGTTTCCCCAACTTTTCCGTTGTACATACCTAATAGGGAAAGAGTGAAGGGACTTAGAGGAAAAACAAGCTGAACAGAAAGATGTTTAGAAAAGCCTTCTAATTCTTCTAAGACATTTGATTCAAAGTAAAGCGTATTGCCCCAGTCGTAATGTTTTTTTCCTGCAGTGAGAAGCAGACGGTTAAACATAAGATAATCAAAATACAGTGAAGACAATTCTATTGCATCAACAGTATCTGTTATAATTTTTTCATTTGTGAGAAGACTTCCTTGCAGAGTCAAAGCAGCACTTGCCTTTGCAAGAAAAGAAAGCTCATTTTTAAATTGTAAACCACCGCCAAAGTATGCAGGATTTTTTGGATACTGCGCAAATACAGCCATGTCAGCAGAAAAGGCACCAGAA